>Ga0208849_1000166_pt1 | contig 64982 bp, 53 predicted proteins | sample NGESurdeep072012_10_FD_184470 | JGI IMG/M metagenome (GOLD analysis project Ga0208849, IMG submission 184470) | Arctic peat soil microbial communities from Barrow, Alaska - NGEE Surface sample 53-3 deep-072012 (SPAdes) | ecosystem: Environmental > Terrestrial > Soil > Wetlands > Peat ...
AGACGGCGCCGGTCATGTCCTCACCACCACGGCGGCCAACGGCGTCCTGGCCAACGACACCGACCCCAATGGCCTCGCCCTCACCGCCGCCCTGGCCCCGGGGGGCGGCCCCGCGCACGGAACGCTGACCCTCAACCCCAACGGCTCCTTCGTCTACACCCCGACCCTGGGCTTCGCGGGCAAGGACGGCTTCAGCTACATCGCCAGCGATGGACTGGCCTCTGGCGCGCCGACCACGGTCACCGTGAACGTCGCGGCCGGCGAGCCGGCGTCGATGCCGGACAGCTATGCGGCTTCGGCCGGCCACGCCCTGATCATCACCACTCCCGCCAACGGCGTGCTGGCCAACGACACCGACCCCAATGGCCTGGGCCTCACCGGCGCCCTGGCGCCGGGCGGCGCACCGGCTCACGGGTCCCTGAGCTTCAACGCCGACGGCACGTTCACCTACACCCCGGCCCTGGGGTTCGCCGGCGCCGATCACTTCAGCTACATCGCCAGCGACAGCCTTGCCTCCGGATCGCCGACGACGGTCACCCTGAACGTCGTGGCCGGCATGCCGGCATCGACGCCGGACAGCTATTTGGACGTGATCGGACAGACCCTGACAACGTCCGCCGCCGGCGGCGTTCTGGCCAACGACAGCGATCCCAACGGCCTTGTCCTCACCGCCGCCCTGGCGCCGGGGGGCGGACCGGCGAACGGCTCGCTCGTCCTGAATGCCGATGGCTCCTTCAGCTATACGCCGGCCGCCGGCTTCGCGGGTTCCGACACCTTCTCCTACATCGCCAGTGATGGACTCGCGGCGGGAACGGCCACCATGGTCACCATCGCGGTGGCCGGCGGCCCGCCGGTCGCCGAGCCCGACACCTACTCGGCGATCGCCAACCAGACGCTCACCGTAAGCGCGGCCAAAGGCGTGCTGGCCAATGACACCGATCCCAACAGCCTGCCGTTGACCGCCGCCCTCGCCCCCGGCGGCGCGCCCGAATACGGCAACGTGACCCTCAATCCGGACGGCTCATTCAGCTACATCCTCAACGCCGGCTTCGGTGGTTTCGTCGGCACGGACACCTTTAGCTACATCGCCAGCGACGCACTCTCGTCCAGCGCGCCGACCACGGTGACGATCAACGTGACCAACGGAACCACCGGCGCGGTGGTGGCGCGCGGCGTCCCGGGACTCGCGCCCGGACTGGCCCTGGCCTCGCCCCTCGCCGGCTCGTTGGCCGCTGCGACGCCGACGCCGGCGCCATCTCTCGCCGGGACCGGCCAGCGGTTCGTGACGGCGATGGCGAGCTTCGGCGTCGAAAGCGCCGCGATCACCCAACCCGAGAGCCAATCCGCTCAGTCGATGCGATTGCCGATGCTGTCGGCATCCGGAGCAAGACACGCCCTGAGCTGAGCGCCGCGCCCGGGCAAGCTGGCGGCGGCGGCGGCCCAGGTTTGGCGGCGCCGGCGATCGAACAGCGGCGAGGTGGATCTTTTCCCCCTTGCGGTTCCCCGCGTGGCGAGAATCACGGCCGCCGGCGCTTTCCACAGGTCGAGCGTTCGCCTATGGGGCTTGGGCAGGGGCGCGCGAATGGATGATGCGAGCACAGTGGCATCGGGAAATGGCGCCGCCGCCGGCGCGGCGAACCCGCGCCTGTGCGCGTGTGGCAGCGGCCTGCGACCGCTGCGCTGCTGCTCGCAGGATATCGCGACCATCGGCACGGCCGGCGCTTCCCGGCACATCGCGCCGCTGGCCGAACGCGCCGCCAAGGCTCACGCCGAGGGGGACGTCGCCGAAGCCACCATTCTGTGCCTGGACGTGCTCGAACTCGCCCCTGGTCAGCCGCAAGCGTTGAGGCTGCTCTACGAGATCCGCAAGGCCACCCATCCCGCCGCCGCGCTTGCCCTGCTCAAACGTCTGGTGACGTTGTACCCCAACGATTTCTGGGCGACCAACGAGCTGACCCTGCTGCTGCTCAACCGCGGCGCCGCCGCCGAGGCCGAAACCCACGCCCGCAACGCGGTGCGCATCGCGCCGGAAAACGCTCAGTCGCACCATCTGATGGGCATGATCATGACCGAGGTCAACCGGCCCCAGATCGGCGAGTATCATTATCGCCGGGCGATCGAGCTGGCCGGAACGCCGGGGGCGATCCTGCTGGCCAACATGGCCTGGAACCTCAAGAACCAGGGCAAGATGGCCGAGGCGCGCGACTTCTATGAGCGCTCGACGGCCATCGACGCGACGATCCTTCAGACCCTGCTCGGCTGGGCGCGGCTGGAGGAAGCCGACCGCGACTTCGCCGCCGCCGCCGACCTCCTGGACCGCGCCGAGGCCGTCTCGCCGGACAACCAGAGCATCTTGTTGTCCCGCGCCGTCCTGCATGGGCGCACGCGGGCCTACGAAGCGGCGCTGGACGAGCTCGGCGCCATCGCCACCCGGCGCGGCGATGGCCGCCTCGGACCCAACGAACTCTTGGAAAAGGGACGCCTGCTCGACCAGATGGGGCGCCACCCGGACGCCTTCGAGGCGTTCGTGGAAGGCAAGAGGCTGGTCCGGGAGGTGAGCGGCGTCGCCTACCTCGCCGATCATGCGGCGAGCGTGGTGGGACGGCTCAAGAGCTTCTTCACCGCGCCCAGGCTCAAGATCACCCCCCGAGCGGGGGTGAGAGACGACTCGCCCCAGCCGATCTTCATCTTCGGCTTTCCGCGCTCGGGAACCACTCTCGTCGAACAGACGCTGTCGGCCCATCCGGCCATCTGCGCCGGCGACGAACTGCCTTTCATCGCCGACATCACCGCCATGATGCCGCGGATGCTCAACTCGCCGCTGGCCTATCCCGAGGCCCTGGCGGAACTGTGGATGGGCGACCAGAGGGAGGGATTGGACAATCTGCGAGACTACTACCTCCAGCGCGCCCGGCAGTCCGGCATTCTCGAGCCCGGAGCGGCCTGGTTCACCGACAAGATGCCGCTCAACGAGACCCACCTGGGGCTGATCGCCCTGCTGTTCCCGGCCTCGCCGATGATCCACGTTCTGCGCCATCCGCTGGACGTGGTGCTGTCGGTGTTCTCCAATCAGCTGACCCACGGCTTCTACTGCGCCTATTCGCTGGAAACGGCGGCGCGACACTATGCGCTGATCGCCGATCTCGTGGCCCACTACCGGGCCGAGATGTCGCTGAAGTACCTGCCGATCCGCTATGAGGACATCGTTGCCGATCAGGCCGGCGCGGTGGGCCGGATGCTCGACTTCATCGGCGAGGACTTCGACGACCGCTGCCTGAATTTTCAGGACAACAAGCGCTACGCCCGGACGGCGAGCTACGCCCAGGTGACCGAAAAACTCTATGACCGTTCGCGCTTCCGCTACCGGCGCTACCTCGAGGAGCTGGCCCCGGTGATCCCGATCCTGCGGCCGTCGATGGATCGCCTCGGCTACACCATCGACGACCCGGAGGCGTCCGCGTGAGCGCGAGGGCGGCCACCGAAATCGACCATCCCGAGCCGGCCGCGGCCCTGATGGCGCGAGCGGCGGAACTCGAGCGGGGCGGCAAGATCGACGAGGCGCGGGCCTGCGCCGAGCAGGTGCTGGAGATCGAGCCCGATCATGCCGACGCCCTGCAGCTGTTGGGCGCCGTGGCCTTTCGGGACGGAAATCTGGGCAAGGCGGTGCGCCTCATGGAGCGGTCTCGCCGGATCGATCCCGAAAAGACCCTCTACGCCCGCAACCTGTGCGAGGTCTACCGGCTGCTCGGCCGTTACGACGAGGCTCTGGAGGCGGCCCTGAAGGCCACCCTCGGCGACCCGCGGGACCCGATCGCCCACGTCAACATGTCGGTCCTGCGCCTGGCGCGCGGGGAATCGGACGAGGCGATCATCAGCGCCGAACGCGCCCTGGCGATCGATCCGAACCTCCCCGGCGCTCACTTCGGCCTGGCCGAGGCGCTGCTGCTGCGCGGCGAGTTCGCGCGCGGGTGGGAGGAATACGAGTGGCGCTTTCGCCTCAAGGGCGTGCCCGCCCTCATGCCGAGAGCGGACATTCCCCAATGGCAAGGCGAGACCGTCCGCGGGCGGCTGATGCTCATCGCCGATCAGGGTTTCGGCGATTCGATCCAGTTCGGCCGCTTCATCCCCTGGGCCGCCACGCGCTGCGAGGAGCTGGTGGTCGCCTGCGGCAGGGAGCTGCAGCCCCTGATCGGACAGTTCGCCGGCGTCGGCTCGATGTTCGACAAGTGGGACGAGTGCCCGCCGTCGGTCGCCCACCTGCCGCTCAGCGGCCTTCCGCGCCTGGCCGGCGCGGCCCTGGGAAACATCCCGGCCGAGGTTCCCTATCTGCGCGCCGAACCGGCCAAGCTGGCCGCGTGGACCCGGCGCCTCGAACTCCTGGTTTCGCCCCGGCATCGCCGGATTGGAGTGGCCTGGGCCGGTCGACCGACCCACAAGAACGATCACAACCGCTCGGTTCGCCTGGAGACGCTCGCGCCCGTGGCGGCCCTTGACGGGGTGACCCTGGTCTCGCTGCAGAAGGGTCCGCCGCAGGCCCAGATCGCCGGTTTCTTCGGTCGCGCGCCGCTGGTCAACATCGGGGCGGAGATCCAGGACTTCACCGACACGGCGGCGATCATCGAAGCGCTGGACATGGTCATCACCGTCGATACGGCGGTGGCTCATCTGGCGGCGTCGCTGGGAAAGACGACGTGGATCATGCTGCCCTTCGCGCCGGACTGGCGCTGGCTGCGCGAGGTTTCCGACAGCCCGTGGTATCCCAGCGTGCGCCTGTTCCGGCAGACGGCGGCGCGCGAGTGGGATCCGGTCGTGGCGAAGATCGCCGGGGAATTGCCCGGCCAATTGACCGCCATCCCGGTCAGGCCGGGCGGTCACTTGGGAACATAGGTCCGCAGCACCTCTTCGATGATCGCCTCGAGGTCGGCCAGGGTGCGGCAAGTCCTGGCCACGCGGCAGAACCGACGATAGGCGTCCATGCGCGAATCGCCCTGGCCCCAGTAGGTCTCCGGCTCGGGGTTGAGCCAGATCACCGATCGGGACCGCTCGGCGATTTCGCGCATGATGTCCAGCCTGGGATCGGCGTGGTTCGACCGGCCGTCGCCCAGGATGATCACGGTCGTGCGGCGCGTCAGGCTGCCGGCGGTCGCTCGGCGCAGATCCTCCAGCGCGCGACCGTAGTCGGTTGGCCGGAATCCGATCCGGGCCAGGATCAGGGCGATGGCGTCATCGACAGTTTCGTCCTTGAGCAGATCATCGATCGAAACCAGCCGATCGGAAAAGGCGAAGCCCTCTAGCTGCCGAACGACCTCCCCCAGGCTGTAGAGGAACAGCAGGAGGAATTGCGCCGAGGCGGCGACCGAGCGTGACACGTCACAGAGAACGATGATGCTCGGCTTCTCGACGCGCCGGCTCTTCCAGACCACGTCGAAGGGGACCCCGCCGGTGACCATCGAGCGCCGGATCGTCTTGCGGACGTCCAGGACGCCCTTCCGCGCCCGGTGACGTCGGCGGCCGTAGCGGGTCGCGAGGCGTCGGGCCATGCGCCGGACGACGGCCTCCATGGCCCGGAAATCCTCGGGCGCCACGGCGGTCAGGCTCTGGGTCTTCAGAACCTGTTCGCGCAGGCGCCGGCCGGTCTGGCCGGCATGCAGGCGCGCCTGGCGATCAACGAACCGGCCCGCTTCGACAAACAGCGCGGCGCGCCGTTCGGCGAGGCCTTCGGCCAGCGCCGCGTCGGCCGGCGCTCCCGAGGCGCGGAGGCCATTGATCATTGTCTCGAGTTCGCGCAGGCCCATGGCGTCGAGCATCCGCCGGGTGATCAGGTTGCGCTGGGTGTTGAGCCGGATCTCACCGGCCCCGACCCCCGCCGCCGCCGCTTCCAAAGCCTCGCTCAAGGCCGCCGCGTCGTTCGACAGCAGTCTATCCACAAGGGATGAATCCGTAGGCGGAACATTCACGGCCAGAGGCGATTGGATGCGGCGGCTGTCGCGGGCGAAGAAGGTCTCGAAGCAGACGTCGAAACGTTCGGCCTCCCCGGCGGTCTTGGCCAGGGTCACGCAGAGCGCGTCCTTGAACAGGGCGCGATCGGCGTATCCCACCCTCGCCGCCGCCCGATGGGCGTCGATGGCCTCGGCCGGCGAAATTTCGACATCGACCGCCCGCAGGGCGCGCAGAAAGTCGGCCAGCGGCGCCCGGGCATCCCTCGCCGTCTCACCGGCGGGCAAGGAATTCCTCGATCCTGGGCTCGACCGCCAGGACGTCCCGCTCGAATTTCAGGAGTACGTTCAGGGTTTCGCGAACGAGGGCGGAATCAAGAGCGTGGGCGTGCAGGAGGGTGAGCGCGCGGGCCCAATCGACGGTTTCCGAAATCGAGGGGAGCTTGCGCAGATCCAGGCCGCGCACGGCCTGGACGAAACTCACCAGCTGCGTGCGCAGGCCCGCCTCGACGTGCGGCGCGCGGGACGCGATGATCCGTTCCTCGAGCTTCTGGTCGGGAAGGGGAATGTGCAGGTGCAGGCAGCGGCGTTTCAGCGCATCGCCGAGGTCCCGTACATTGTTGGAGGTGAGGAACACCATCGGCGGGATGGTGGCCCTGATCACCCCGATTTCCGGAATCGACACCTGGTAGGCCGACAGCAGCTCCAGCAGGAAAGCCTCGAACGCCTCGTCGCTCTTGTCGATCTCGTCGATCAGCAGCACCGCGCCACTCTCGGCGCGCAGGGCCTGGAGCAGCGGCCGGGCCTCCATGAACGGTTCGGAAAAGAACAGGTCCCCCATGTCGTGGAGGCGATCCATGGCCGCCTCCAGGCTCGGCGCGCCGGTCAGTTCGGCGCCCATGTGGTCCTTGAGGATCTGGGTATAGAGGAGCTGCTTGCCGTACTTCCATTCATACAGCGCCTTGGACTCGTCCAGCCCCTCGTAGCACTGCATGCGGATCAGCGGCAGCCGCAGCAGGCTGGCGGTCGAGAGCGCCAGTTCGGTCTTGCCGACGCCGGCCATGCCCTCGACCAGGATCGGCTTCTGCAGGTGGGCGGACATGTAGAGCGCGGTGGCGATGCGCCGCGAGGCGATGTAGCCGACGCCGGCCAGGCCCTCGATAATCGTGTCCACGGAATTCAGCGGGTCGGGGATCGCGGGCATTGGCTTGCCTAGCCCAGCGGACCGGCGAGGAACACCCCGGAACCAACCCCGACGCCCAGGGTTATGGTCAAGCTTTGGCGGCGAAAGCGGCGCGGAAGGGGGACGGATGGCCATCGACGACGACGTCCTCTTCCGGCTTCCAGCCCTGGCCCTGGCGGAGATCTCGGCCGAGGTCCGCGACGGCGACATTCTGCTCTGCGCCGCGCACGACCCTTTCTCGCGGCTGATCGGCTGGAGCACCAAGAGCCCTTGGAGCCATGTCGCCCTCGCCTATCGCTGGGCGGCCCTGGACCGGATCGTGGCCTTTGAGTGCGTCCAGCAGATCGGCGTCCACGCCGTGTCGCTGGAGCGCTTCATCAGCCAGACCAGCAGCGGCGCGAAACCCTACCCCGGCAAGATCGTCCTGGCCCGCCACGGCGGCCTCGCGGGGCGGATGAAAGACGCCGAAGCCAAGGTTATCCGGCGGATGACCGACTTCGCCGTCGATCGCATGGGCGACCGCTTCTCGCCGTTTGAAGTCCTCAAGATCGCCACCCGGATCGCGGTCGGGCGCTTCAATCGCCACATGCCCAGGATGCTCGGGGCCAAAGACGAGTACATCTGTTCGGAATACGTGGCCAAATGCTTTCAGCGCATCGGCATCCAGATCGCCTGGGACGGCCTGGGCTTCATCGCCCCCGCCGACATCGCCCGCGATCCCCAGGTCACGGCCGTGGCCCGTTTCCGGACCCGGTGAGGCGGGGATTCAGCCGCGATCCAAGTCCTTCCCGAAGATTCTGTAGGTCTTGTAGATTCTGGCGCCAAAGCTTTCGAGGATGTGCCGCATGGGCAGGTTGTCCTCGAGGATCCAGGAGTATTCGGCCTGGGTGATGCCGGCCCTGACCCCTTCGCGGCGGATAGCGTCGACGATCACGAAGGGAGCGAAGATGCCGCGCCGGTCGCGGGCGAATTTGCGCTTGACCCCCATCAGCGGGACGCGACCGCGCTTCACGCCCCTGACCTTCAGCCGCCAGAGCAGCTTGGCCCAGCCGAACGGAGCCAGGGTCCCGCCCAGGTCGGCGATGGCGTCGTTGAGATTGGGCAGCAGCACGCCGAAACCCGCCGCCTCGCCGTCGATCTCGAGAAACCATACCAGGCGTGGATTGAGGATGATCTTCAGCGATTCGCCGAGATGTTTGGTCTCGGCCTGCGTCACCGGGGCCGCCCCCCAGTTCTCCGACCACGCGTCGTTGAGGATTTCGACGAGAGTTCGCACCTCCTCGTCGAAGCGGTCCATGCGGACGGGGCGCAGCACCATGCCCGCCGGCAGCGGCCTGTCCAGCCGTGCCTGAACGCCCGGCGTGAAGGTCGGCACGTCGGAGATGTAGGCGTAGACATCCTTGGCCTTGGTGTAGCCCTGCTCCTCGATACGCTCCGCAGTGTAGCTGGGATCGTGGCCCATCATGAACATCGGCGGCGTATCGAAGCCATCGACGAGCAGCCCCACCTCCTCGTTGATCGATAGATTGAAAGGTCCCAGGACCTGGGCGCGCCCCCGGACCCGCAGCCAGCCCTCCGCCGTCCTGAACAGAGCCGCGAACACGTCCGGATCATTCTCGGCCGCGATCATGCCGAAGAAACCGGCCGGCCGGGCAGGATCGGTGCGGGCCAGGTGATCGATCTGGGCGCTGATCCGGCCAACGTCGCGGCCATTCCGCGTGGCCAGCCAGAACTGGACGTCGGCGTGCTCGAAGAACGGGTTGTGCTTGGGAGACAGGGCTTCCCGGCGCTCGAGAAGCAGAGGGGCCACATAGTTCCGGTCGTCCCCGGCCAGGCGCATGGAAAGGCGAATGAAGCGTTCCAGCTGCGCCTTGCCGCTGACCGGCAACATCTCGATCGGTGCGCTCATCCCTCGGCGTATAGCAGAATACTGATCGCGCCGGCCGCGAAGACCAGGGGCGCGCCCCAGGCCGCCAGAGCGGGAGGCAGGGCGCCGGTCTGGCCCATGGCGGTGAGGATGCCGTCGGAAACCAGATACAGCAGGCCGCAACCAACGCCGAAAATCACCGGCGCGGTCTTGTTGCTGCGTGTGTGGCCGAGAGCGGTGGGAAGGGCCAGCAGCAGCATGATGATCGGCGCCACGCCCTCGGCCACGGTCCTGAACAGACGGGTCTTGGATTCGTTGGGGCTCTTGTCCACCGGTCCGGCCCCGACGAGCGAGCGGAACGCGGTGTTGGAAGTGATCTGGTAGGAGTCGGAAAACAGCCGCGCGGCGTCCGCGGCGCGCAGCGACGTGCGCCAATCCAACTCGCCCACCGTCAGGCTGTCGGCGCGGCTCCGGCCGATGTCGGTCACCCGGGCGTCATGCAACCGCCAGCCGCCGGGCTCGGCGGTCGCGGTCGCCGCCACCATGCGCCGGATCAGCGCCTTGCTTGGGTCCCGCTGATAGATCGAAACGCCCTGGAGCGTCGCGCCGTTCGGGGCGCTGGAGCGAACCATGACCACGTCGCCGTCGATCCGGAACCAGCGGGGCGTGGGCGTCTTCTTCGCCGCCGCTGGCGTGGTCGCCGTCCACCAGGTGGCGAGCGCCTGTTCGGCCCGGGGGGTGATCTGATCGGCGACGACCAGCTGCATCAAGCAGACCGTCAGGGCCACTGGCAGGGTTCGCCGGAAGATCTCGAACAGGGAAAGCCCGGTGATCCGCATCACCACCAGTTCGCTGTTCCTCGCCAACTGACTGAAGGTGAAGATCGCGCCGGCCAGCACCGCGAATGGCGCGGCCTGTTGGAACAGGCCCGGAAGGCGCAGGAACATGTACCGGCCGATTTCGATCAGCCCGCCCCGGGCCAGGAGATCGCTGGTCCGCTCGAGAAGGTCAATCAGCTGCAGCAGACCGATCAGGGCCACGGCGGCGGCGGCGGTGCGGATGGCCATGATCCGCCCGAGATAGGTTGCGAAGCTCATCGTGGCCCGATTTGAAACCGTGGTCGGCCGCGCCCTGGGACGGCGATCGAACATCCGCTCAATGGCAGCGAACATGCCGGAGAACGGCGTTTCCCCTGGACGACGCCGGCTGGAGAGAAATATCCACAGGCCGAACGCCGCGATCGCGGCGAACAGGCCGCCGATCGCCATCAGCGGATCGAGCGCCCCCGACGCCGCCAGACTCTTGGCCAGGGTGACGCCGTGGTGGAAGGCGACCAGAATCACCGCGCCGAGGATCATCCCCGGCGCCCGCCGCCCCCGTTTGGCGGCCATGGCCAGCGGCAGGGCCAGCAGGGGCAGGAAGGGGATGGCCAGTGACCTCGCCAGCCGGGCGTAGAACTCGGCCTGCAGCACCCGATGGGGAATCAGCGCGTCGGGACGGCCCATCTCGTCCACCAGTTCGGGGAGGGTGAGTTCCTGCTCGTCTCCGCCCCGAGGGCGCAGGACCTCGGAGCCTCCGAGGTGCTCGTGGTCGGTGAATTCGGCGAAGCGCAGCAAGCGGGTCCCGCCCCTGGCGATGTCGGCCAGGACGACGCCGCCGCCGAGATGAAGCTCGGTGGTCTTGCCGTCCGGCCGCAGGCCGAGAACACCATCGGCGGCGGTCACCACCGTCTCGCCATCGTCGGTGCGACGGCGGATGAAGACGCCCTTCAGGCGCCGGCCCGTGGCGTCCGCTTCGTCGGCGGTGATGGTGAAGTCGGGGCCGGCGTTGATGAACACTTCGGGATCGAGCTGCGCCGTCCACCCCGCCTCCAGCGCCGCGTTACGCACGGCGCGGTAGCCGTAATGGCTGTAGGGCTGAAGATATCCCACCAGCAGCAGGCTGACGCCGCCCAGCACGACCCCGATGAACACCAGCGGCGCGACGATGCGCTCGAACGACACCCCGCCGGCCAGGATGGCGTCGAGTTCGCTCTCCTCGTCCAGCCTGGCGATGACGATGAACATCGACACGAAGAAGGCGGCCGGCAGGGCCAGGCCGAGCTGATAGGGGATCAGATTGCCGATCAGGCCGAACAGGAAGCCGAGATGGGCGCCTCTCGAGGCGAGTTCGTCGATCAGCCGCAGGGTCTGTTCCAGAAGGAAGGCGACTAAAGTCACGCCCAGAACCGCCGCCGCCGGTAAGGCCAGCGAGCGAAGCAGATACCGGTCGAAGATTGCCGGGCGCCAGGTCGTCCGATAGACGCCCGGCGCGCCGGGCGCGGCCGAAACCATGGGCTAGCTCGACGCCCCCGCGCGGCGGCGGTCGGCGGTGAGCATGCCCAGGCGACGGCCGACGTCCGCGAAGATCGCCAGCGCGGTGTCGATCTGCTGGACGGTATGGGCGGCGCTGACGCTGGTGCGCAGCAGCGGCGCGTTGGTCGGCGTCGCCGGCGGCAGCGCCAGATTGAGGTACAGGCCCGACTCCATGAGCATCTTCCAGAAGGTCACGGCCGTTTGCTGATCGGGCATAGTCACCGCGATGATCGGATTGGCTTCCGGCCCGGTCTGGAACCCCATGGCCGCCAGGCCGTCATAGAAACGCCGGGCGTTTCGCATCAGATCGACCCGCAGGCTGGGCTCGGATCGGAGCTTGACCAGCGCCTGCAGCGTCGAGGCGATTACGCTCGGCGGCAGCGAAGCGGTGAACATATAGGGGCGGCAGACGATCCGCATGACATCGAAATCGGGACTGTTGGAGACGCAGAAGCCGCCGACGCTGCCCAGGCTCTTGGAAAACGTGCCGACGATGAAATCAACGTCTTGCTCGACCCCCGCGGCCTCGGCCAGGCCGCGGCCGGTGTCACCCAGAACGCCGAGAGAATGGGCTTCATCGACCAGAAGATAGGCCCCGGTCTCGCGCTTCACCGCCGCAATCTCCTTCAGCGGGGCGGTGTCGCCCATCATCGAATAGATGCCTTCCACCACGATCAGCCGATCGCCGGGCGCGCCAGCCAGCCGACGCAGACGCTTGTAGAGGTCATCGGGGTTGTTGTGCCTGAACCGGATAACCTCGGCGTGACCCAACCGCGAGCCGTCATAGATACTGGCGTGGCTGTCGGCGTCGAGCAGCAGGTGATCGCCCCGCCCGACCAGGGTGGAGAGAACACCGAGATTGGCTTGGTAGCCGGTGCTGAACACCATGGCGTGGTCGCGACCATAAAACTCGGCCAGAGCCTTTTCGAGGCGCAGGTGGCCGTCGTAATTGCCGTTGGCCACCCGTGATCCGGTGGTGCCCGTTCCCTGGCTCCGCGTCGCCTCCACGGCCTTCTCGATGCAGTCGGGATCAAACGTCAGACCCAGATAGTTGTGAGTGCCGATCAGGATCGTGCGCCTGCCGTTCAGAATGCCCTCGGTGGGCGACAGCACGCTGTCGAATCGTACGTTGAGCGGATCGACACCTTGTTCACGCAGGGCGTCATAGGCCACCTTGTAGGCCCCGTGCTTGGCCAAGATCGTCATGCCGACGCTCCACCGCGCAACTCTTCGACCGCGTGGACGAGGTCCCCGACCGTCTGCACCTGGGCGATTCGGTCAAGAGGAATTGAGATGTCGTAGAAATCTTCGATCGCCATGACGAAGTTCATAACCCCCAAAGAATCCATACCGAGATCTTCGACGATGTCGGTGTCGTCGGTGATTTGGACCGGATGACCCAGAACCTGTTCGAAGACGGCGGCTACCTCATCGCGAACCAAGCGGCTCCCGGGATCGGTCCGTGTCTCTACCAAAGCCAACTGATGATTCTCTCGCATACCGCGACTCTACGCCTCGCTCCGCCGACGAAGCCTCGCCCATCGATACAGGTTTGTCACTATTCGTTCAACCACGCGGGCCATGCGCGGGCTGGAGGCCGACTCAGGCGGTTGCCCGCGCGGGGGCCAAGTCGAACGCGCCGGAGAGGTAGAGATTTCGGGCGCCCGACCGGCTGAGCTTGCCGGAGGAGGTCTGCGGCAGGCTGTGGGGAGGAACCAGGACCACCAGCGCCTCGATGCCGTGGCGCACGCGGATCAAGTTCGCCGTCTCCGTCCGCAACGCCTCGCGCAGCGCCGGATCCCCGGTGCGGCACTGCGCCAGGGCGACGACGCGCTCGCCGTCCTCGCCCGGGATCGAAAACGCCGCCACGTCGCCGGCGCGAAGAGCCGCGATCTCCTTCTCCGCCGTCCATTCCAGGTCCTGAGGCCAGAGATTACGGCCGTTGACGATGATCAGGTCCTTGACCCGGCCGGTGATCACCACCTCACCGTCCAGGGAGTAGCCTAGGTCGCCGGTGTCGAGCCATCCGTCCGGCGACAGCACCTTGGCGGTCTCTTCCGGTTCGCCGAAATAGGCCCGCATCAGGCTGGGTCCCGAAGCGAAGATGCGGCCCACGCGCCGGTCAGGCAGCACCGCGCCCCGATCGTCACGGATTTCCAGTCGGTGGCCCTTGAGGACCCTGCCGCAGAGGGCCAGCTCGCGGGTCCGCGCGCCGCCGCGCGGCGCCCGCGCGTGGCCAGCGCGCTCCAGGACCGAAACCTCGACGGTGTCGGTCATCAGCCCGCGATTGAGCGGGCTCAAGCTGAGCGCCAGGGTCGCCTCGGCCATGCCATAGCTGGCCACGAACGCGCGCGAATCGAACCCTCGCGGCGCGAAGGTGTGAACGAACGCCCGCAGCGGCTCCGGCCGGATCATGTCGCCGCCCAGTCCGGCCACGCGCCAGGACGACAGGTCCAGGCCGTCCAGACCGGCGGCGCCGACCCGGCGCGCGGCCAGCTCGTAGCCGAATGTGGGAGCGTAGGAGATCGTCGCGCGGCGCCGAGAAATCAGGTCCAGCCACACGAACGGGCGACGCACGAAAGCGCCGGTTGGAATGAGATCGACCGAACTTTGGAAGGCCAGGCTGCTGAGCAGCATCCCGACCAGGCCCATATCGTGATAGAGCGGCAGCCAGGAGACGGTCCGATCGGCGGATCCGACGTCCAGGCCGCCGCGGCCGATCGCCGCTATGTTGGCCATCAGGGCGGCCTGTGTCACCGCGACCCCGAGCGGGAATCGGGTGCTCCCGGACGAAAACTGCAGATAGCAGAGACCTTCTGGATCGGCGGCCGGCGCCGTGTCCGATGAGGCCACGTCGGGGAGTTCGGAAATCGGTCCGATGCTTCGCAGGCTCAGTCCTTCGCCGGCCTCCGCGAACCAGGCGGCCAGGGCCGGCGGGGCGAACGCGGCGCTCGCGCCGGCGGCGATGATCATTCGCCTCAGGTGGGCGACATAGGCGTCCTTGCCGCCGAACGGCGCTGGCAGTGGAACGGGCGCCGGGACGAGGCCCGCATACTGGCAAGCGAAGAAGGCGCGCAGAAAGTCGCCATCGCTTTCGGCCGCCAGCGCCACGCGATCGCCCGGCGCCAGGCCAGTTCCCAGCAGGCGACCGGCCAGGGCCGACGCCTGTTCGCGCAGTGCGGCATAGGGCAGCACCTCGATCAGCTCGCCGCGCAGGGAATGGATGTTGATCCCAGTCGACTGAAGCGCCGCATGGTCCAGGGCCTCGGCGACGGTGGCGAAGTCCGCTCGCCTGAAGGTGCGTTCCGGCGCGGTGGGCGTGGGGGTCAAGATCGAAAGTCCAATGGGTGCCTGCCTGCGCTGTCGCGGATTCGCCCCATATGACACGTTGGACTCGATCGCGTCATTATCGACAATGCCGGTTTACCTGATAGTGCGTGACGGGCGGCCTCGTCCTTGGGGCGAAATCCGGGGTGGCGATGAACCAACAGCGCATCAGGGAAGCGGCCGCCGACGGACGCCCGAGCCTGGGCGCGCTCATGAAGGACGAATTCCTCGCCGACGCCTGGCGGCGCGACAAGGGACGCGATCTGCGCCCGCTGATGCGTCTGGCGCCCTTCGTCCGCGCGCACCCCCTTGACGCATTTTTCGGCGTTCTGTTCCTGGTGATCTCCGCCGCCGCGCTCCTGGTGCTCACCGGGGGCGCCCGGCTGGTGATCGACGGCGGCTTCGCGGTTCATAGCCAGACCGCGCTCATGCGCGTGTTCCTGTGGGCGGCGGGCATGGTCGCGATCCTGGCGGTCAGCACCGGCCTGCGGCTCTATTTCCTCTACAAACTCGGCGAGCGCGTGGTGGCGGATCTGCGCCAGGTGGTGTTCCGCCACGTGCTGAGCCTGGATCTCACTCACTTCCTGCGCCTGCGCACCGGAGAGGTGCTGTCGCGGCTCACCACCGACATGACGATGATCGAAAGCGTGGTGGGAAATGTCATCCCCGTGGGCCTGCGCAGCCTGGTGATCCTGGTCGGAGCCCTGGTCGGGATGGTCGTGATCAGCCCCAATTTCACCGGACTGGTCCTGCTGCTGATTCCCGCCCTGCTGACGCCGCTGTTCCTGATGAGCCGGCGCATGCAGGCCCTGTCGGTTCGCGCCCAGGATCGTTTCGCCCAGGCCGTCGGCTTCGCCGGCGAGGGCCTGGGAGGCCTGGAGACGGTCCAGGCCTTCGGCCAGGAGGACGCCGTCGCCGGGCGATTCAACCTCGCCGTCGAAGGGGCCTTCGAGGCCTCGCGCGATCAGCTTCGCGCCCGGGGGCTGCTGTCGGCCCTGATGATCAGCCTGATCTTCTTCGGCATGCTGGCGCTGCTCTACCAATCGGCGCTGGCGGTGATCGTCAAGCACACGCTGTCGCCGGGGGCGCTCTTTCAGTTGCTGGCCCTGGCCTTCTTCGCCGCCAACGCGGTCAAGGACCTTTCGGAGGTCTGGGGCCAGATTCAGAAGGCTTCCGGCGCGGCCGAACGCATCGCCGGGATGCTCGACGCCACCCCCGCCATCCGCGCCCCCGTCCATCCCATTGCCCTGCCCACGCCGGCGCGCGGCGAAATCCGTTTCGAGAATGTCCGCTTCGCCTATCCCGGCCGCGCCGGGCCTCCGGCCCTGAGGGGCTTCTCGCTCGCCGCCAGACCCGGCGAGCGCGTGGCGCTGGTCGGCCCCTCGGGAGCGGGCAAGAGCACCGTGCTGCGCCTGTTGCTGCGCTTCTACGATCCGGACGCCGGAACGGTGCGCGTCGATGGCGTCGATATCGCCGCCGCCGATCCCCGCGACGTGCGCGCCCGCATGGCCCTGGTCGCCCAGGACGCACCGCTGTTCTCCGGCTCCGCCTCCGACAACATCGTCTTCGGCCGCCAGGGCGCGAGCCTGGCCGACGTCCGCGACGCCGCCCTCGCCGCCCAGGCCGAGGGCTTCATCGGCGCCCTGCCGCAGGGCTTCGACACCCTGATCGGCGAGCACGCCAAGACCCTCTCCGGCGGACAGCGCCAGCGCCTGGCCATCGCCCGCGCCCTGATCCGCCAAGCCCCGATCCTGCTCCTCGACGAAGCCACCAGCGCCCTGGACGCCGAGAACGAACGCCTGGTCCAACAGGCCCTGCACCAGGCCATGTCCGGTCGCACCACCCTGGTCATCGCCCACCGGCTGGCGACGGTGCTTGAGGCCGACCGCATCGTGGTCATGGACGCCGGGGCCGTCGTCGAGGAAGGCCGCCACGCCGATCTCATGGCCCGCAAGGGCCTCTATGCCCGCCTCGCCCGGCTTCAGTTCGGCGCCGAGGCGGCCTAGAGCCGCTCGGGCTTCGGCGGTCGGGACGAAGGCGAGTCCAGCGCGGAGACGATCGCGGCGTTGCGACGGGCGCGCATCACCGTGAACGCCGCCAGGGCCACGTTCAGCGCCGTGATCTCCCAAAGAAAGAACCACAGCGGGCTGCCGGCCAGGACGGCGAGAAAGGCCGCGACCGTCCGGGCGTTGGCGCCCAGCACTCCGCTCGCCGACACCAGCGGCGCGAACCGCCTCAGGTAGAGTTCGCGCGCGCCGGGCGGATCGCCGGCCATGGCCACCTCCACTCTCGCCTCGCCCGGACTGAACAGGGAGGAGACCGCCAGATACAAGGCGCCCAGCGCCCGCTGCAGCGGACCCCGCGCCTCGGCTTGGCTCTGGCGCATCCACGCCGCGCCATAGACCCAGCGCCGATAGGTCTTGCGACCGCTCTCGTAGGCGTTGGCTTGGACGAAGTGCGACAGACCAGCGCCGAAGGCCAGAATCCACGCCCAGTCGCCCAGGGCGCGACGCAGGATGATCGCCAAGGCGACGTAGAGGATCGCCTGGCTCACATGGTCGCATATCCCGTCCACCAGCTCCCCGATCGGCGAGGCGCGCCCGGTCCGTCGGGCGAGGTCCCCGTCCGCTCCGTCGAGCACATGCCAGGCAATCTGGAAAACCAGGCCGGCGGGAGCGTTCCACGGCCACGGCAATCCGACGTAGCAGGCCGCCCCGGCGGCGGCGACGAACACGCTCGACACCGACACCTGATTGGGTGTCGCCGGCGTCCGAATCAGGACATCGACCAGCGCCCGCGACAGGGGATGAACCAGCCAGCGGTTGGTCGGCGCCTCTATCTCCACCGGCCGTCCCGGCGCGGGCGGCTCGCACGAAGCGCTTGATTTCATCGCCGGGTTTGGTTCCAAAGGGCGCGCTCGCGTGGCGGTCTTGTGATGGTCGAGGCTGGGCGCTAATGCCAACCGTCAAAATCCCGCAAGGAAAAAGTCATGGCCAAGATTCGCGTCGCGATCGTTGGAGTCGGCAATTGCGCGAGCTCGCTGGTCCAGGGCGTGGCCTACTACCGCGAGATCAACGACAACACCGTCGGCCTGATGCACTGGGATCTCGGCGGCTACGATGCCACCGACATGGAGGTCACCGCCGCCTGGGACATCGATGAGCGCAAGGTCGGAACCGATCTCTCCGAGGCCATCTTCGCCAAGCCCAACTGCACCGCCGTCTTCGCCCAGGTGCCCCAATCCGGGATCGTCGTGCGCATGGGCGCGGTGCTCGACGGCATGGCCGACCACATGGAATCCATGCCGGCCGACCGCAGCTTCCGCGTGGCCAAGGGCGGCCAGCCGGACAAGGCCGACATCGTCGCCACCCTGAAGAAGGCGGGCGTCGATGTGCTGGTCAATTTCCTGCCCGTCGGCTCCGAAGACGCGGTGAAGTTCTACATGGAGTGCGCGCTTGAGGCCGGCGTCGGAGTGGTCAACTGCATGCCGGTGTTCATCGCCAGCAATCCGGAGTGGGAGCAGCGCTTCAAGGCCAAGGGCCTGCCGATCGTCGGCGACGACATCAAGGCCCAGTTCGGGGCCACCATCGTCCACCGGGCGCTCACCAACCTCATGCGCCAGCGCGGAGTCCGGCTCGACCGCACCTACCAGCTCAACACCGGCGGCAACACCGATTTCCTCAACATGATGGACCGCACGCGCCTGGCCTCGAAGAAGATCTCCAAGACCGAGGCGGTTCAGGCGGTGCTGGCCGAGCGCCTGGCGGACGAGAACATCCACGTCGGCCCCAGCGACTACGTGCCATGGCTCAACGACAACAAGCTCTGCTTCCTGCGACTCGAAGGCGCCCTCTTCGGAGCCGTGCCGATGAACATCGAGGTGCGCCTGTCGGTGGAGGATTCGCCCAATTCCGCCGGCGTGGTCATCGACGCCATCCGCTGCTGCAAGCTCGCCCTCGACCGGAAGGAGGGCGGCGCCCTGATCGGCCCCTCGGCATTCTTCTGCAAACATCCGCCGACCCAGTTCACCGATGACGAAGCCCAACGGATGGTCGAGAGCTTCATCCATCCCGCGCCCGGCCTTGCGGGGACCGTGAAGTGCCTGATCGTCGCCGCCGGCCAGGGGACGCGCCTGCGCGACGTCGCCCCGTCCAAGCCGCTGGCCGACATCAAGGGCGTGGCCCTGATCGAGCGGGTGATCGAGACCGCCCACGCCGCCGGGGTCCGCGAGTTCGTCGTCGTCACCGGCTATGAGGCGCTCCGGGTCGAAGCCTTCCTCGAGGCTCTGGCCAGCCGGCGGGGCATCGACATCACCTGCGTGCGCAATCCCGACTGGGCCAAGGCCAACGGCCTCTCCGTCGCCGCCGCCGAAGCCCATCTCGGCGAACAGTTCGTCCTGCTCATGGCCGACCACCTCTTCGATCCCACCATCCTCTCCGACCTCCTGGCCAGGGGCGGCGATCCCAAAGGCGCCGTCCTCGCCGTCGATCGGCGGCTGAAGAGCCCGCTGATCGATCCGGCCGACGTCACTCGCGTCGAGACCGACGCCCTGGGCGCCATCCGATCGATCGGCAAGGGCATCGCCGGCCACAATGGTCTGGACACCGGTATCTTCCTCGCTTCCAAGGCCCTGATCGCCGCCATCCGCGCCGACCTGAAGGACGGGGGAGAGGGCGGCATCTCCGACGGCATGCGGCGCCTGGCGAGCGCCGGCCACGCCCACGCCTTCGAGATCGGCGACCGCTTCTGGCTCGACATCGACGACGCCGTGGCCCACGGCGAAGCGGAGCGGGTTACGGCCTGAGGGAGTTGTCGCGGCCGGCTCAGACCGGTTCGCGGTAGCGGCGCTGCCAGATCGCCGCGGCGAGGCAGGCGGCGGCGAACACCAGTCCCGCCCAAAGGCCCGGCGTGCTCAGCAACCCCGCCGGATCGATTCGCGGCAGCGACCCGCTCACAGGGTCGCCGCCGGCCCAATGCCGCTCCGGGAGCGCGAAAGCTTCGCCGAAAACGCCGTTCAGTCGATATCCCAGCAGGGAGGCGAAATTCGTCGTGTCAAAGGCGATCTTTTCCACCAGGCACAGCGCCAGCGGCGGCAAAACCGCCCAGAGGAACGGCGCCCGCTTCGCCCAGCCCGAGACCAGCATCAGCCAGCCGAAGACCGGCGCATACCACAGGGCGAGTGCGGCGAGGCCGTAGGGGAGGATCAGATACAACCGCGGCCAGGGAATCTGGGTCCACGGCGCCGAGGCGTCCTGACCGGCCGCCAGCAGCGCCAGGGTGCTGGTCAGCAGCATGATCAGCTGCGTCGCGGCGATCACCGCCAGCACCACCAGCGGCAGAACCACCAAGGGAACGAACGCCTTCGCGAGCACGGTGACGAGATCCGAAACCGGCAGCGACTTCCAGAACAGGATGCTGCGGTCGCGGCGCTCGTTGTGCAGGGCGCCCAGACAATAGAAGACCGCCACAATCAGTCCGGTGACCATAATCGCCATCGCCGCGAAGCCGTAGGGGATGGCGAGGATGGCGGCGCGCTTGGCCGGCTCGAGGTTTGAAAGATCGCCGAGGTGGTTGCGCAGGCCGACCGTGCCCATCAGGAAACCGAACAACACCACGCCAGCGGCGACCAGGGGGCCGACGACGATCGAACGGAATTCCCACAGCTCCCGCCGCACCGACCAGTAGAAGGGCCGGGTCGGCGACAGGGGCGGTGTCGCGCGCGGTGCGGTCGCGGCTTCGGCCATGATGTATGATTGACTGCTCATTCGGCGGCTCCTTGAGGGCTGGAACCCGGGCCGCCGATCACGGCGACGAAGAGGTCGGCGATGCTGGGTGTGTGAATCTCGCCCAGGGCGGCGAGCCGGCTTCGGTCGGCGCGGTCGAACAGCATGACGTTGCGGCCGAACACCTGGCGCTCGTGGATCGGCCCCAGCGCCCGCGCGGCGGCGGCGTTCTCGGGGGCGACCATCACCTCGGCGTAGCGCGACTCCAACTCGTCCATGCCGCAATCGAGCACGATGCGGCCCTGGTTGATGAACACCAGGTCGGTGAGGATGTGCTGCACCTCCTCGACCTGATGGGTGGTCACGATGATCGTGCGGCTGTTGTCGAAGTAGTCGTTCAGCAGCGTGTCGTAGAACTGCTTGCGGAACAGAAGGTCGAGGCCGAGCGTCGGCTCGTCCAGCACCAGGAGCCTGGCGTCGATGGCCATCACCAGGGCCAGGTGCAGCTGGGTGACCATGCCCTTGGAGAGTTCCCGCACCCGACTGCTTCGCTTGATGGCGGTCTTGGCGAGGAAGCCTTCCGCCTTGGCCCGGTCGAACCTCGGATGCACGCCGGCCACATAGTCTATGGCTTGGGAGACACGCATCCACCTGGGCAGCACCGCGACATCGGCGATGAAGCAGACATCGGCCATCAACGCATCGCGTTGCGCCCACGGATCGCGGCCGAGCACCCGCAGGGCGCCCTCGTGCGGCGTGAGGCCGAGGATCGCGTTCAGCGCCGTGCTCTTGCCCGCGCCGTTGGGGCCGATGAGCCCCAGGATGCGTCCTTCTTCGACACGCAGGTCGATGCCGTCCAGGGCGATGGTCTTGCCATAGGCCTTGCGCAGGCCGCGGGCTTCGATGCAGGCCACGGGCTCAGCCCTCCCCACGGGGTTGCGCGGCGGCCAGCAGGTCTTCCGGCGTCAGGCCGAGCCGCCGGATGGTCGCGTGGATCGCCGGCCACTGGTCCTCGAGAAACCGCTGGCGCTCGCCCGCGAGCAGCAGGTCGCGGGCGCCGGCATTGACGTAGAGGCCCATGCCCCGCCGCTTCTCGACCAGCCGGTCATCGACCAGCTGCTCATAGCCCTTCAGGACGGTGAGCGGATTGACCCGGTTCTCCGCCGCCATCGCCCGCGCCGACGGCAGCGGGTCGCCTTCGCCAAGCACGCCATCGAGGATCATCGCCACCACCCGGTCGCGAATCTGTCGGTAGATCGGCTGACTGTCATTCCACTCTGGGTCCATGATTTACCCGCGATGCCGAGGCGCCGGCTCCCACGTGATTTGTCGAGACGGTGTTGTAGTGAACCATATCACCAATTCTCTTGCAAGCGCTTTTCGTGCTAAGAAAGCGGGATGGAAGCCGGTCATCCGCTCGACCGCCCGGTATGGGGCGCCCTGACCACGCTCCAGGCGCATCTGTCTCTGGGTGACGCCACGGCCCGGCGATTCGGACCCGAGTACGGGCTCTTCGCCGCCACGGCTGACTTTTCACCGGGCAGCCTCGCGGCGCTGGCCCGGCTGTGCGGACCCGGTGAGCGACTGGTGCTGTTCGAGATCGACCGGCGTTCGGCCCCACCCGGACTGGCGGTGATCGATCGCGGCGTCTGCTGGCAGATGGTCGCCGAGACCCTCGCGGCCGGTGGGAGCGATGCCGCCATCACGCCCCTGACCGAGGAAGACGCGCCGGAAATGCTGGCCTTGGCCACGCTGACCAACCCCGGCCCATTCCTTGCCCGCACCCACCAACTGGGTGGTTTCGTCGGTGTCAGGCGAGAAGGCGCCCTCGTCGCCATGGCCGGTGAGCGCATGAAGCTGCCCGGATTCACCGAGGTCAGCGCCGTCTGCACCCACCCCGATCATCGCGGCCGCGGCCTCGCCGCCGCCCTCGCCCGCGCCGTCGCCACCCGCGTCTCCGCCCGCGGTGAAACCCCCTTCCTTCACGTCTTGGACCACAACGCCCCCGCCGTCGCCCTCTACCGTAGCCTCGGATTCAGTCTCCGTCGGCGAATGGCCCTGACCGTTCTGGCCCAGGCCTGAAGATGAGGGTCGCGACATTCGTGCCCGCCCTCGCCGCTTCGGTCCTCGTGGCCGGGGCGCCGCTCCGCACCCAGGCGCCTGTCGAGCCCCCCGCCGCCGTCGCCAGCCCCGAAGTCCTGAAGCTGGCTCAGGACCCGACCTCGCGCCTGACCCTGCCGGTGATGATCGACGGCCAGGGACCCTTCGACTTCCTGATCGACACCGGCGCCGACCGCACGGTCATCTCGCGCCAGCTTGCCGCGAAGCTGGACCTGCCCGACGGACCGGCGGTGCTCATGCACGAGAGCGCGGGCGACGATGACGTGAACACCGTTGTGATCGACCATCTGGCGATCGGCGCACGGATCATCCACCACATCGAGGCCCCCGCCCTGGAGGCCGCTGATCTGGGGGCGGCCGGCATCCTCGGCGTCGATGCCCTGCGCGATCTGCATGTGGTGATGGACTTCAAGGCCATGCGCCTGTCGAGCTCTCCCAGCCGGCAAGAACCGCTCGATCCGGAGACCATCGTGGTCCGCGGTCGCAGCCGCTACTGGCAGCTGATCCTCGTCGATTCGAAAGTCCGCGGCGTCGATGTCCTGGTGGTGCTGGACTCGGGATCTCAACTTTCGATCGGCAATCCGGCCCTCCTCGAACTGCTCACCGGGCGCACCAGCGGCCACGAGCCGCGGGTCACGGGCCAAGTCGTCAGCGTCACCGGCCGCAAGCTGACCGTCGAACTCGACGACATCGCCGAGGCCAGGGTCGGCGGCGTGCTGATCAGGAACATGCCCATGGCCTTCGCCCAGCTGCCGATCTTCGCCCGCTTCGGCCTGGTCCGTCAGCCGGCCCTGCTCCTGGGCATGGACGTCTTGAGCAAGTGCCGCCGGGTCACCGTCGATCTGCGCCGCCGCGAAGCGACCTTCACACTGAATTGAGGGCTCGCGCCGCCGCCGATCCCTTACCCCACCTTTCGGTACGCCCGATACTCCGGCCGCCACACCCGCGCGGCGATCCGCCGCTCCATCTCCTCTTCGCCGCATGGCTCGGCCACTCCGTCGGCCACCGCCTGCCGGGCGACCGCCAGCGCCACGGCCACGGCCACGGGCCGCAGCCGATCGACGCCCGGGAGCAGGCGGCCGGTTTTGTCGCTCTTGGCCGGTGACAGCTCGGCGAGCGCCAGGGCGGCCGCCATGAACATCGCGTCCGTCACCCGCCGCGCCCCGCTGGCGATCAGGCCGAGGCCCACGCCCGGAAAGATGTAGGCGTTGTTGGTCTGGTCGATGCAAACCGTCCTGCCGTTCCACTCCACGGCGGCGAACGGACTGCCGGCCCCAATCAGCGCGGCGCCGTCGGTCCATTCGACGATCCGCAGGGGCGTCGCCTCGCAGCGCGAGGTGGGGTTGGAGAGAGGAAAGATGATCGGCCGCGGCGCCCCCCGCGCCATCGCCCGAATGACCGGTTCGGTGAAAACGTCGCACTGCCCCGAGACGCCGATCAGCGCCGTCGGCCTGGCGTTGACGACCACATCCAGCAGCGAGATCGTCCCGGGCGCCTCGAGATTCCATTCCGCCGCCACGTCGCGCGGCTGAGCCAGCGGCGCCTGCGCCGGGTTCAGATTGTTCATCCCCTGGGTAAGCAGCCCGCCCCGATCAACCATGAAGAACCGCCGCCTTGCCTCGTCCCGGCCGAGGCCGGCGCCGGTCATCGCCTGGATCAGCAGCGAAGCGATGCCGCAGCCCGCCGACCCCGCCCCCAGGATCGCGATCCTCTGTTCCGTGAGTGACGCGCCGGTGACGTTGGTCGCGGCCATCAGCGTCCCGGCGGCCACCGCCGCCGTCCCCTGGATGTCGTCATTGAAGGTGCACAGCCGGTCGCGGTATCGCTCCAGGAGGCGCAACGCGTTCGACCCCGCGAAGTCTTCCCACTGCAGGACCACGGTCGGCCAGCGCTCGATCACGGCGGCGACGAATTCCTCGATGAAGTCGTCATAGTCGGCGCCCGTCACCCGTTCGTGACGCCAGCCGATGTAGATCGGGTCCTCCAGGCGCTCGCTGTTGTTGGTGCCGACGTCGAGCAGGACCGGCAGGGTCTGGGCCGGATGGATGCCGGCGCAGGCGGTGTACAGCGACAGCTTGCCGATCGGGATGCCCATGCCCCCGGCCCCCTGGTCGCCCAGGCCCAGAATCCGCTCTCCATCGCTGACCACGATCACGCGCACCGGATCGAACCTCGGCGCCGCCAGGATCTCGCGGATGCGACTCTTGTTGGGATAGCTGAGGAACACGCCCCGGGGCTTGCGCCAGATCTCGCTGAACCGCTGGCACCCCTCGCCCACCGTCGGCGTATAGACCAGCGGCAGCAGCTCCTCGACGCGTCGAGCGATCAGGGCATGGAACAGCGTCTCGTTGGTGTCCTGCAGATCGCGCAGATAGCTGTAACGCTCAAAGTCCGACTCCTGAGCCCGCAGCCCCTTCAGGCGCCGGGCCACCTGATCGTCAAGGGTCCCTACGTGCGGCGGCAGGCACCCGTGCAGATGGAAGACGTTGCGCTCTTCCTCGGTGAAGGCGGTGCCCTTGTTGAGCATCGGCGTATTGATCAGGCTGACGCCCGTGAGGTCGGTTTCCACCGGTTCCGCGAACTCGGGCGGGTTGGTCTGGTCCATATTCGTCGGTCCGGGCGTGGTTGTCATCGAGGCCCCGGACTAGCGCGAGACGATGGGTCCGTGAAGATGAGCCTGCTCATGGCGCGTCGGGGCTGAGTTCCTCTCCTACGCCCGCATCGCCGCCATCCTCGGCGCTTCCGCCTGCTCCACGAACAGCGCCGTATAGGCCCCCACCATCCCGGCGATATCCCAGTTCGGCGCCCGCGACTTGCCCGCCGCGCTGAACCGCGCCGTCAGATCCGGGCTCCGCAGCAGCATGTCCATCGCCGCGCCGAACGCGCCGGCGTCATCGGGCGGCGTGACCCAGCCGCTGACGCCGTGCTCGACCACTTCGCGGGGGCCGAAGTCGCAGGCGGTGACCAGGGCCGGGGCGCCGCAGGCCAGGGCCTCGGCGACGACGCTCGGAAAGCCTTCCCAGCGGGAGGGAAGGACAAACAAGCGCGCCTTGGACATCCATGCCCAAGGGTTGGCGGTGAAGCCGGGGAATTTCACCCGATCCGCGACGCCGAGGGCGGCGGCCTGGCGCTTGAGTTCGTTTTCCAGGCTGCCGCGTCCCAGGATCACCAGGTCCAGATCGCGGGCCGCCTGGCTGGCGGCGAAGGCCTCGAGCAGGATATCGTGGCCCTTCTGGTATTCCAGCCGGCCGGCCGTGACGATGAAACCCCGTGCCCGAGACCGGGGCAAAGGTTCGGCCGCCAGACGGACGACTTCGGCCACATCGATGGGATTGTGGATCACCCGGATGCGCGCGGGGTCGAGATCGAGGCTGGCCCTCAGGCCGGCGGCCATCTCGTAGGAATTGGCCAGGAAACAGTCGGCGGCGCGATAGCAGCGGCGGGTCAGGCCCTTGATCAGGGCGCGGCCGGCGGGGCTGGCCAGTTCGTCGTCGATCACCGCGTCGGTGTTGTTGCCCTCGCGGACGATCCAGCGCGGGCGCCGCGGTCCCAGCCCCTTGAGCACGAAATAGGTGAGGACGCCCATTCCCTTGAGGAAACTCATGACCACGTGAGGACGGTGGGCGCGGATCATGCTGGAAACGTTGGCCGGTCCCAGCACTCCCGCCGCCAGGAGCTTGTCCGGGCGATAGAAGCCGGAGTTGTGGCCTTCAAAGGCCAGCCAGTCCTGGCCGATCGGGGAGACGTCGATGCGGCCGGCGTCGGCCCCCTCCAGGAACGGACCGGCCTTGCGCAGCAGCCCCATGCGCACATCGACGAGGGCCGGATCGCAGCGGTTGAGCAGATGCACCGCCACCCGCTCCGCTCCGCCGCCGTGCAGCGAGGACAGCAGCAGCATGACGCGAACCGGCTCGTTCATGCTATGCCCCCGCCGCGGCGAATTCGCCCGCGCCCCGCTTCTAGCCGTGGCCGGCGGGTGGGGGCAACGATTGTGATGCAATGAGGGGGCGCCGGCTTGGCGGGACCGACGCGCTTCGAACTCCTCGTGGGCTCGAACGCCTTCTGGGCGCGGGCGGCGGAGGATATCGGCCGGGCCACCCGCCGCGTCCTCATCCAGGCCATGACCTTCGAGGGCGACGACGCCGGGCACGCCGTGGCCGCCGCCATCGCCGGCAGTGCGGCGGCCGACCGGCGGGTTCTGGTCGATGCCTACACCCGGTGGGTGGTCAGCGACCGTTTCGTCTGGACCCCGGGTTCGCTGCTCGATCGCGCCCTTCGCGCCGAGGTCCGCGCCACCAGGGCCATGTTTTCGTCCCTCGCGGCCGGCGGTGTCGGGGTGCGGGAGACCAATCCCGTCGGCCCCTTCTTCCTCCGCTACCCGGCCCGCAACCACAAGAAGCTGATCGTCACCGACGATGTCGCCTACATCGGCGGGATCAACTTCAGTGACCACAATTTCGCCTGGCCCGATTTCATGCTGCGGCTGGAGGGGGCGCGGGCGGCCGAGACCCTGGCGGCGGATTTCGAGGCGACCTTCGCCGGCGCTCCCCACGCCTGGCGCGCGGACCTGGGCGATCTTCAACTGGCCTCCATGGATGGGCGCGACAACATCGCCGCCTTCGGGGACGTCGCCGCCCTGATCGAGGGCGCGCGAACCGGGATCACCATCATCAGCCCCTACCTCACCTTCCCCTTCACCGAGATGTTCGCCGCGGTCGCGGCGCGTGGGGTGGCGGTGGAGCTGATTACCCCGTGGGCCAGCAACAAGGTCCTGGTCCGCAACGCCCTGGTCGCCCGCGCGGCGCGGGCCGGCTTCGCGGTCAAACTCCTGCCCGGCATGACCCACCTGAAGGGCCTGCTGATCGACGGAACGCACCTCGTCCTCGGCTCGTCGAACTTCGACTTCGTCAGCCTGGCGGCGGAAGAAGAACTGATGGCGGTGATCACCGACCCGGTCCTGATCGCCGACTTCCGCGCCCGCGTCATCGCCCCCGCCGCGCTGGCCGCCACCGCCCCGGGCGCCCACTCGGTGTCTCCCCTGCACGGATGGTTGAGCCAATGGTGCCTGATGCTCGCCCAGCCCATCGCCCGCGCCGCCCGCCACGCCCCCCGCCGCGCCATCGACTGGAAGGCCTAGCGCCTCACGCCGGTTGAACGGGGCGCCCAGCCGGGTGTTAATGTCCCATGACCGAACGCGACACCCGGTTCCGGCCCGTGAACATCGGGGCCTACGACGGTCCCGCCGGCGGCTGGGGCTCGCTCTCCGGGATACTCAAGGTGGTGGGCGCCGAAACCCCGTCGGCCGCCAGCCTCGTCCGTCAGCTGTTGCGTCAAAACAAGGCCCAGGGCTTCGCCTGCGTCAGCTGCGCCTGGCCGAAGCCGGCCCATTCCCACCCGGCCGAGTTCTGCGAGAACGGGGCCAAGGCGACCGCCTGGGACCTGACCCAGCGCCGCTGCACACCGGAATTCTTCGCCCGCCACACGCTCACCGAATTGCTCGACTGGAGCGACTTCGATCTCGAACAGGCCGGCCGGCTCACCGAGCCGATGCGCTACGATCCGGCGGCCGACAAATACGTCCCTGGCGCCTGGGACGAGGCCTTCGCTTCCATCGGGCGCGAGCTGAAAATTCTCGATCCGAAATCCGTGGTCTTCTACGCTTCCGGCCGGGCGTCGCTGGAAACCTCGTACATGTACGCCCTGATGGCGCGCCTCTACGGCAACCAGAACCTGCCCGACAGCTCCAACATGTGCCACGAATCGACCTCGGTCGGCCTCAAGCAGAGCCTCGGCACGCCGGTGGGAACCGTGCTCCTCGACGATTTCAAGACCACCGACGCCATCTTCTTCTTCGGCCAGAACGCCGGCTCCAACAGCCCGCGCATGCTGCACGACCTCCAGGCCGCCGCCCGGCGCGGCGTCCCGATCGTGACCTTCAATCCTCTGCGTGAGAGGGGCCTGGAGCGGTTCCAAAACCCGCAGTCGCCGTTTCAGATGCTGACTGGCGGCGAAACCACGATCAGCTCACAGTATTGTCAGGTGAAGGCCGGCGGTGACCTGGCGGTGCTGACCGGCCTCTGCAAGTGGCTCATCGAGCGCGATGACGAGGCCCGGGCAAGCGGCGGCGCGCCGATCCTCGATCACCCCTTCATCGACGCTCACACCGCCGGCTTCGAGGACTTCGCCGCCTTCTGCCGCAACGCCTCCTGGCCCGATATCGAGCTGAACGCTGGCCTGCCGCGCGACGACATCGAGCGGGCGGCGGCGACCTACGCCACGGCTAAGTCGGTGATCTGCGTCTACGGCATGGGGATCACCCAGCACCGGCTGGGGGTCCAGAACGTCCACATGGTCTGCAATCTCTTGATGCTGCGCGGCAATGTCGGCCGGCCGGGGGCGGGACCGTGCCCCGTGCGCGGCCACTCTAACGTCCAGGGCCAGCGCACGGTGGGGATTACCGAGAAGCCGGAACTGGCGCCGCTGGAGGTCTTGAAAGCGCAATACGGGTTCGAGCCGCCGCGCGAGAAGGGCCTCAACACCGTCGAGACCTGCGAGGGCATCCTCAAGAGCGAGGTCAAGGCCTTCATTGGCCTGGGCGGCAACTTCCTGCGGGCCGTTCCCGACACCCGGCGGATGGAGCCCGCCTGGCGGCGCCAGCGGCTCACCGTCCAGATCGCCACCAAGCTCAACCGCAGCCATCTGATCAACGGCGAGGTCGCCTGGCTGCTGCCGTGCCTGAGCCGGATCGAGCGCGACGACCAGGCCAGCGGCCCTCAGACCGTGTCGGTGGAGGACTCATCGAGCTGCATCCACGCCTCTTTCGGCGACAAGACGCCGGCCGGTTCGCACCTCAAGTCCGAGGCCGCCATCGTCGCCGGCATCGCCCAGGCAACGCTGCCGCCCAACCCGAAGGTCCCCTGGACCAAATGGGTCGGCGACTACGCCCTGGTCCGCGACGCCATCGAGACGACCTATCCCCAGTGGTTCGCGGGCTTCAATCAGCGCTTTCACCAGCCCGGCGGTTTCCATCGACCGAACAAGGCGGCCTCGCGCGACTTCTCCGAGGCGCCGGGCGGCAAGGCCAATTTCCACGCCCCTTCCGGCCTTTCGGCCACCGGCTTCGCCGACGCCGAGGGCGTCTTTCGCCTCGTCACCCTGCGCTCCAACGATCAGTTCAACACCACCGTCTACGGCTACGAGGACCGTTTCCGGGGAGTGAGTGGAACCCGCGACGTACTCTTCATCAACCCCGCCGACATCGCCCGGCTGGGCCTCGTCGGAGGCCAGAGCGTCGGGCTTGAGACCGTCGCCGAGGACGGCCTTCCCCGCGCCATGGCTGGCCTGCGCGTCACCTCCTACGACATCCCCGAAGGCTGCCTCGGCGCCTATTACCCCGAATGCAACCTCCTGGTTCCGGTCGGCCACCATGCCGAAGGCAGCATGACCCCGGCTTCGAAAAGCGTTCCGGTGCGGATCGTGGCGGGGTGAGCCTCGGGCGGTCGTCAGCGCTCGGGTTCCAGTCGGGCCATGGCCTGACTCACGAAGGCCATGACCTCCGGACCGAAGGGCAGCGACGCGGCGACCTCCGGCGTGGCGAAGGAGTCCTTCCAGACATTGCTGAGCTTGGCCGCGATCGCCGGGTCGCCGCCGGTCGAGAGCCGGATCTGCGACCGCCAGCGGCGGGCCAGTTCCAGCGCTTCGGAGGTCCCCGGATCGGTCCCCACCAGGGTCTTGGCCTTGGCGATCAGGGCTTCCCATTCCGCGCCGACCTCGACCTGGTCGAACGCGCCGGCCCGCGCCGACATGGCCGCTTTGTCGGCCTCGTCGAGACGCCGATCAATGAAGGGTTGCATCTTCCTGGCCCACTGGGGCGCCTGGTCGCTCATGGTCGTCTCCTTGGTGAGTGTGGTCAGGTCGTCCAGCGAAAGAGCCTCTCCGGCCGCCAATCGGGCGCGCGCGGCGCCCACGAGCGCGAGCGCGCGCACCGTTTCGTCGCGCCTTCGCGTGAGTTCGGTCTCCTGCAGCGCAAGCACCGCGTCGAGTCCCGCGAACCGCCCGGAAATCAGCACCGCGATCTCGGCCAGCTTCAATCCCAACCGCTTAAGGGCCAGGATCTGGTGCAGGCGCGTCAGGGCTTCGGGGCCATAGGCGCGCCAACCTTCCCGCGACCTCAGCGGACGAACGAGCCCCCGCTGTTCGTAGATCCGCAAGGCGCGCGGCGTAACGCCGAGCGCCTTGGCGGCCTCCGACGGGGAGAGATGAGCGGCGGGCGACCGGACGGACACGCGGGTGATTCTCCTTCACCGAGGCATCTGGCGACTATGACCCGGGGTCAGGCGCAAGCGGGAATCTCGAATCGGCGGGCGCAGCTGGATGTTCGGACGTCGTACGAGACGGTGGGGCGGGACCGGCGCACCTGAGCATCGCGGTCGTGGGGACTTTCCTGGCGACGAGCGCGCCCCTGAGGAGACGGTCACGCTCCCGCGCCCCTGCCCGGGTATTTACCCTGCCGACGACGCCTTCCGTCTCGCTCTCAAGCTCGGGGTGATCATCGGCTGTGGCTCCGATGTCGGCGCCCTTCCTCACGGCGAGAACTGGCGGGAGCTGGAGTGGATGGTGCGCGACGGGATGACGCCGACCCAGGCGATTCTGGCGGCGACGGCGGTCGATGCCAGGATCCCGCGCCAGGGTGACGAGATCGGCCGCATCCGCGCCGGCCTGCTCGCCGACCTCATCGCCGTCAACGGCGATCCGACGGCCGACATCACCACCCTCCGTCGCGTCGCCTTCGTGATGAGGGACGGGGTGATCTACAAGTCGCCATGATAAGATCGCACCCCGGGGGGCGGGGCACTCATCCGCCGCCAGCGTTCCTGATCCTCTCCGCCAGCTCGAGGCTGCGCGGCGCGGCCAGGCCACCGTAGCGGCGATCGGTGGCCTCCAGAAGTCGCCGGGCGTCGGCCGGCCTGCCCGCGGCGATCTGCGCTTCGACTCGGCCCAGCCTGGCGCCCAGATCCTTTTCGATGTGCGCACGGCAGGCGGCCAGCTTGGCGGCGTCCGGCCGGGCAGGCGCGATCAGGGCGTCGAGCGCCCGGCCAAACGCTGAGGCGTCGGGTTCGATGTGTCCGACGAGCGGTATCACCTGGCTGGTGATGTCGTAAACGCACCACTGCCGCATCGATTCGCGGCTGCCGCCATCGGCGGCGAGATTGGCGGTGTCTTTCTCGCCGGTGACATAGACCAGCCGCGAAGACTGAAATCGGGCGAACAGATCCGCGGGCGGGATCGGCGCGCGGCTCTCTCCGATCGGGTCGCCGCCGGCGTTGAGTAGGGCGCCCCGGAAGACGTCCGGATAGGCCAGCGCCAGCCGCATGGCGATGCGCGAACCGCCGGAAAAGCCGCCGACATAAACCTTCTCGGGATCGACCGGATAAAGCCGCATGGCGCCCTCCGCGCCGATCAGGGCCAGCGGGTCGCGCCGCCCCAGGGGACTGGCGTCGTTGCCCGATTCCGCGGCGCTGACGAAGATCATGCCATGGCGGTCCAGCCCCGCGGCCCACCCCTGCGGCAGCCGCGCCTCCCGCCACGGCGCCACGAACACCAGCAGCCCATATCCGCCCGGCGGGGCCTTGGCGGGCGCGTAGAGGACGAAGTGTTCCCGTGTCACGTCAACCGGCTGCTCGCTGAGCGCCTTGCCCAGCTTCGCCAACGCCCGTGGTATGGTCGCCGCCGTCAGCGGGGTCAGCATCCGTCGCGCCAGTTCCGGGTTGGAGGAGAGCGGCGTGGCCTGGGTGAACACCACGTTGGGCCGGAGGCCGACGGGCGGGGCCGGCTCGGCGGCGGCGATGGCGGCGGAGGCGGCGATCGCGGCCAGCGCCGTTGGTGCGGCAATTCGCGGCACGCGCCTGCGCCTCAGGCTACGGCCGCGATCTGCGGCGAGCGCCAGGCGTCGAGGATGCTGGCCTGGTGGACGCAGCTCACGGTGCAGAATGGCGCGCAGGCCTTGGCCAGCGAATAGGCGAGATCAATCTGGGCCGCGCCATATTCGGATAGCGGCGTGCCCGGCGCGCCGCGCTGCTGGGAGCAGTAGTGAACCAGGCCATCCTCGCAGATGTAGAGGTAGCGCGCGCCGGCCCGGCAGCGCCAGGCGTTGGGCTTGGCGGCCATCAGGTTCTTCTGGAACATCCAGTAATTGATCCGATGGGCGATCGAGCCCTTGGACATCAGGGCGTCATAAACCCGCCGCTGCGATGCCGAGAGCGGGGCCAAGGTTCCCTCCGCGTCGTGCAGCACGCCGACGGTATGGCTGAAGCCGAGCGACTTCGCCGATTGCGCAACCTCGAGGGCGTCATGGGTGCGCTCCTCGGAGATGCCGAGGACCGAGTTGATGTTGACGTGGAACCTAGCGTGGCGGGCCAGCAGATCGAGCTTTCCCTTGAGCGACTTCAGGGTCTTCTTGGAGATTTCGTCAGGTCTCACGCCGTCGATGGAGATCTGCAGCTCATGCAGTCCGGCGGCGTTCATGCCGGCGATGCGCTCGGCGGTGAGAAGGAATCCGTTGGTGATCGTCGTCGCCACCATCCCTCGCGCGCGGATATGAGCGATGATCGCGTCGTGGCCGGGGTGGGTCAGCGGCTCGCCGCCGGTCAGGGTCACGATCTGGGTCCCCAACCGGGCCAGGGCGTCGATCCGCGCGAGCAGCGTCGCCAGCGGCACCGGCGCGGAGACCTTGTCGTACTCGCTGCAATAGGCGCACTCGAGATTGCAGTAGCGCGTCACCACCAGGTGCGCGAGCATCGGCCGCCGCTTTGAGGCGAGCACGCGGGCGGCCAGCTTCAGACCCTCGCCCAAAGTCACACCCGCCATCGGCATCCCCCAGAGCCATCGCCGCGACGCATGCGGCCCCCCTCTATCGCCTATGGGTTATGCAAACGCACGTGAATCGTGGTCTCGCCGGCCCCGGCCTGAAATTTCACCGAGTCCAGCGAGGGCTTGGAAAGGAAGATGCGGGGGTTGTTGGAAAAGCCGTAGGGCTCGGTAGGACCCAACGCGCCAATGTCGAGACGGTGATTGGCGTTGAGGTCCTGATAAACCGCCACGGCGAAGGTTCCGGCTCCCTTCAGCCACATGCACATGGTCGTCACCGGAGCCTTGGCCGGAACCCGCCACACCTTCAGCGCCCCGTTGGTGACCAGGAACTGGCTCCGATCGTCCGGATAGAGCGACGAGGTCATCAACCCCTTGTCCGACCTCACCCCCTCGACCACCACATTCAGCCGCGTGGCCGTGGGCGCCCCCTCGCAGGGCTGCCCCGACGCCGCCAGTGGGGCGAGGGTGGCCGGGACAACGATAGCGGCCAGGACGACGGCGGTCTTACGGTCAGGCTTCATGCGCGGGCGTATCCCGAGCGCCGGTGTCCGAATTGTGTTCACGGGGCGGCCGACCGCCCGACCGATCGCAATTGGGGACATGGTCCAAATGGCCGTTTGCGTTTTGGTCGCGGGCTCGCTCGGGAGCGGCGGTGTCAACAATTTATTGGCAAAGCCGCTTCCAACCCCTAACCCTTCCCGTCGGCACGTACCCCATGCCCAGTGAGGCTTGGGACGGGGAGATGCATGTGTTCGCGAGACTCGTTCCCGTCCTGATTCTGCTCGGCTGCGCCAGCGCCGCACAAGCCGCCGATCAACCGGTCTACGGCCCAATTCCGGGTTGGGTGAAACCGATCCCGATTCCCGATGCGCCAGCGCGGGCCGAAGGCGCGACGCAGTTGCTGCTGGAGGACCACCAAGTCCTTTTCGGCGACGACATGGATCAGACCTACGCCGAAATCGCGGTCAAAGTCGTTTCGCCGCAGGGTCTCTTGGCGCTGGGCAGCATCGGTGATGTCTGGAACCCGGACACCGATACCGTGATCGTCCACCACCTGCGGATCATCCGCGACGGCCGAGACCGGGATCTGTTGGCCGGCGGCAAGAAGCTCACCGTCCTTCGCCGCGAAACCAGTCTCGAACTCGCCATGCTCGACGGCACGCTGACCGCGACCCTTCAGCCCGAGGATCTTCGCGTCGGCGACGTGCTGGATATGGCGTTCACGCGGCAGCACCATGATCCGGCGATGGAGGGCCGTTCCGAGGGATTCGACGTCCTGGCCCACACCGGCTTGGCCGCCCGGGTGCATTTTCGGCAACTGTGGCCATCGACAAAGCCCATGCGGTGGCGCGCCACGGAGGGCCTCGGAAAACCGACGCTGTCGCGAACCGCGAGCGGTTCTGAGTTGACCTTCGACCTCACCGACGTCGCCACGCCCAAGCCGCCGCTCAAGGCTCCAGTTCGGTTCCGAAATCTCGGTCAGCTGACGACCACGCAGTTCGCCGACTGGGCCGAGGTCGCCGCCCTGATGGCGCCGCTCTACGCCAAGGCCTCCGCCCTGGCCCCCGACTCCCCGCTGAAGGTGGAGGTGGCGAAGATCAAGCTCGCCGCGCACACGCCCACGAGCCGCGCGCTCGCGGCGCTCCAACTGGTGGAGCAGCAAACCCGTTATCTGGCGCTTTCGATGCACTTTGGCGGCTATGTGCCCGCCGCCGCCGATCTCACTTGGACCCGCCGGTTCGGCGACTGCAAGGGCAAGACGGCGCTGTTGTTGGCACTGTTGCGGGAACTGGGCGTTAAGGCGCAACCCGCGCTGGTCAGCACCGCGCTCGGGGATGGTCTCAACGAACGTCTGCCGATGGTGGAGTATTTCGACCACGTCATCGTCCGGGCGGTGATCGACGGCAAGGTCTTTTGGCTCGACGGGACCCGCCAGGGCGACCGCGACCTGGAGGCGCTGCCGGTCCCCAACTACCACTGGGCGCTTCCAGTCCAGGACGTCGGGGCTGTTCTCGAAGCGCTGTCGCCTAAGCCGCTCATTGATCCGGGCACGGAAGAGGTCGTCAGATTGGATGCGTCCGCCGGCATAGACAAGCCCGCACCCGCGCATCTCGAGTATCTCTACCGCGGCGACGAGGCCGTGGGCATGCGGCTGGTGCTCGGCCGGTTGACCCAATCCGACACCGATCGCTATCTGCGCGAGTTTTGGAAACAGTGGTATCCGTGGATCAGCGCGACCAAGGTTGATGCGCGGGACGATATCGCCGCGGGACTCGTGCGGCTCACGCTTGACGGCGCCGCCGCAATGGATTGGTCGAAGAACGGCGCGGCGCGCTTTTTCGAGATCGGCGAGAGTAATCTGGGTTTCAACACCAGCTTTGACCGCGAGCCCGGCCCGAACGCCGATGCGCCCTACGCCGTGGACTTCCCCAGCTTCCAGAAATGGACCGTGACCATCGTCCTGCCCACCGATGGCGGCGGTTTCAGGCTTTCCGGCGGCCCCGATATCGACCGCACGATCGGCGCCATCGCCTACCATCGCGTTTCCCGAATCGATAATGGCCGCGTCGTCATGGAGGCGACCCAGCACAGCCTGGCGCCTGAGTTTCCCTTCGCCGAGGGAACGAGCGTCGCCAAGGCTCTGCGTGAACTCGCCCGGCTCGACGTCGATGTGGAGACCGATCCGGTAGGCGCGCCGGAGGCCGCCACAGCCGTGGGCCTCGATGAGGTCCCGGTCGGCGGAGCGGCGCCGGTAGACGCCGCCGGCTTCAGCGCGCGTGGAAGCCAGTATCTCCGGCGCGATGACTATGCGCACGCCCTCGCGGACTTCGACCAGGCCGCGCGCCTTGAGCCCAAAGTCGCCAAGCACGTCTACAATCGTGGCGTCGCCCGCTACGAAAGCGGCCAGGACGCCAGGGCGCTAGATGACTTCAACCAAGCCCTCGCCCTGGACCCGGTCGATGTTCTGGCCTTGCTCGCGCGCGCGGAAATCTTGCTGCGAAAGGGCGATGAGTCGGCCGCGCGGAAGGACTTCGACAAGGCGGAGGCGCTGTCACCGAACGATCAGAATCTCCTCTGGCGCCGGGGCCAAGCCTATTTCAGCGCCGGCCGGCTGCCGCAGGCGATCGAGACTTTCGACAAATGGCTGGCGAGGTTTCCCGAGAGAAGCGGTCGGTATCGGGTGCTGGCAGGCCGCTGCATCGCCAAGTCGGCGAAGGCGGACGGACGAGAGGCCGCGATGAGCGACTGCGATGCAGCGCTTGCCCTCAATCCGGGCTGGAACCCTGCGCACCTCGCCAGGGGATCGCTCTACATGTCGCGCCACGATTGGGCGCGGGCGCTGGAGGATTTCGACGCCGTCCTGGCCTCGGAGCCGAAGTCCGCGGAGGCGCTCTATGCACGCGGCGAGGCGAGGGCGGCCGCCGGCTCGAAGGCGGACGGTGCGGCTGACATCGCCGCCGCCCTGGCGATCGATCCAAAGGTCGTCGGAGCGCCAGGGAACTACGGTTTGAGGCCCTGATCCGGCGTCGCCACTCTCGGCGACCCCGCCTCGGGCATACAGGCGACCAGTGCGCAGAACCGCTTCCGTGCGTCCCTGAGCACCGTTGCGTCCCAAGTCCGGTCCGAGGCGACTTTCTGTTGTTGGCTGAACTCCACCGCCAACACCGCCTGCCCGGTCGGGCTTTCCGCGAACGCGACGGCCTGGCGCAATTGGGCTTGCGTCAGGCTGCGGGCGTAGGCGGCGGCGGCGCGCTCGAGTAGTCTGGCGGCGCCGTCGGTGTAGGCTTTTCGGAACGCCTCTACGGCCGTCACGGCTTGCGGTGTGCCGTTGACTTCGTACTGGCGCTCGATTCCCGCGATCGCCGCGTTGACATGGCCTTCCAGCGCCTGGGCGCCCTCCTGCGCGGCGGACAGTCTTCGGCCCAAGGCGAGCGCGGTCTCGGAAGGCGGTGGCGATGGCGACGGGTCGGACGACGTCGCCACCTCATCAGCGATCTGGAAAAGCACCGGTACGGCCACCTGCGCGCCGCTGACCGGCGCGCCATCCACCGACATCGGACGCATGTGAAAGTAAGGCGCAAGCTGAAGGGTCGCCGCGCCAAATCCCATTCCGGCGGGGATCTCACCGGAGATGCTGCACGCCTCCAGAATTCCCAGCGCGGTTACGCTGCAGGTGAGCATCGCCCTTCCGGAGAGTCCGATCAACCGCGGCAGGGCCGGGTAGAATCGGCTGACATCATCGCCCGATGGCTTGCTGATCCAGTCGGGATTGACGACCGTTCCTTCGATCGGCAGGGCGTCGTGACGCGACGACGCCGGCGCAGGGTTCGCGTTCGTCGCCACCAGCCAGGCGGCTGCCGCCGCGAGCCACCCCCATCCATATGGATCCATCACCGCCTCGGCCCCCGCGCCGCCAGCGTGGCCAGCAGCGCAAACGGCTGCGGCTCGCCGGCGGGATCGGGGCCGCCGCGGTATTCGCGGTAGAGGGTGGCGACATTGACGGCGATACGCTCGGCGTCGCCCCAGTCGGCGTAGCCGCCGAGGCTGATGTCGAGGGCGGCGTCGGCAGCCGACAGGCCGGCATCCCAGCGCTGGCGGGCCTCGCCATCGACAAAGCGCAGATAGTCCTGGACGCGGCGGACGCCGGCCAGATCGGTGATCGGGCCGTGGCCGGGGATGATGATCTTCGGATCGAGATCGATGATCAGGTCGCAGGCCGCCAGCCAGTTGGCCACCGGCCCCGCCCACATCAGCGGCGTGCCGTCGATGAACAGGATGTCGCCGGAAAAGACCACGCCATCCTCCACCGCGTGGACGATCACGTCGCCCAGGGTGTGGGCCGGGCCGACCTCGTGCAGATCGACGGTCTTGTCGCCGACCTCGATCCGGGTCCGGCCGCTGAAGGTCTCGCTGGGCGCCTTGGGCCGGGCGCCGTCGAAATCGAACGGGCCGAACACGCGGGTCAGGTAGGCGCCCATCTCGCCCCAGTCGGGCGCGCGGCGCATCATCGATGCCAGCATCGGGGCCGATTGTTCCTCCATCTCCCGCGCGCTGGCCGCCGAGGCGATGATCCGCGCGCCGCCGACCAGGGCGTTGCCGAAGGTGTGGTCGCCGTTGGCGTGGGTGTTGACCAGGACCTCGATATCGTCGGCGCCGATGCCGGTGGCGTCGTCGATGGCGGTCAGCATCGAGGCGGTCAGCCGGGCGTCGAACAGGGTGTCGATGAGAAGGGAGGCCTCGCCGTCGCGCACGAAGCCGGCGTTTGACCAGCCCCAGCCGCCGTCCGGCTGCAGCCAGGCGAAGGCCCCGCCGCCCAGATCGTGCAGGCCGCGGGTGTAGCTCCAGCGCGGGGCGCCGGCGGTGTGGCTGGGATCCAGGCATCCGGCCCCGGAACAGGTGTGAGGCGCGCTCATCGGGCCGCCGATCGGCGGACGAGGAAGCCGTCGATGCCGGCTCGGACGGAGGGGAAGGAGAGATTCTCGGCCATCGCTTCGCCGGCCAGGGCATAGGCTTCAGCGGCCGGCAGTTCCAGCTGGCGGCGGAACAGGGCCTTGCCGAGGGCCATGGCCTCCGGCGCCTTGGCGGCGATGGCGGCGGCGGCCTCGTCGACGACCCGGTCGAGATCGCCGGCGGCGACGGCCCGGTTGATCAGGCCCAGGGCGGCGGCCTCCTCGCCCCCGATGAAGCGGCCGGTGAACAGCATCTCCGCCGCCGCCTTGCGCCCCACCGCCCGGGAAAGCGCCACCGACGGGGTCGAGCAGAACAGGCCCAGATCGATGCCGGAGACCGCGAACCGCGCTTCCACGGCGGCGAAGGCGAGATCGCAGCTCGCCACCAGCTGGCAGCCGGCGGCGACCGCCGCGCCCTGGACCCGGGCGATCACCGGCTTGGGGCACGCGCCGATGGCCAGCATCAGCGCGCTGCACCGATCGAACAGCGCCTGGTGGACGGCCTGATCGTCGCTGGCGCGCAGCTCGGCCAGATCGTGCCCGGCGCTGAACACCCGCCCTTCGGCGGCGAGCACGATGACCCGTGTTTCCGGGTCGCCGGCGGCCCGCGCCAAGGCGCCCCGCAGCGCCTCGATCATCGCCGAGGACAGGGCGTTGGCGCGCCCCGGGTCGTCGAGGATGACGCGGGCGACGGGGCCATCGCGGCGGCCGTGGACCAAGGTGTCGCTGGCTGAAGTCATCGGCCAACTCTCGCCAGAACGCCTTCGTCGTCAAGCATCCCCTGCTTTTGCACGGCTTGCGCCGTCGGCGCCGCTGTCCGATACCCGATCCGGCGCGGAGGCCGGACGGTCATGAACTCGCGGTTCGATTTCCTGGTCGAGGCGGGCGCGCCGGTCGCGCCGCCGGCGGGGCGATGACCTCGTCCCGCCCAAGCCTCTGGGACATCAGCCAGACCCTGCGGCCAACATTGCCGGTATGGCCGGGGGACACCGCGTTCTCGGCCACGCCGCGCTGGTCGATCGGGGCCGGATCGCCGGTCAATGTCGCCAGGTTCGAGACCACCACCCACGCCGGCTCCCACGCCGACGCGCCGCTGCATTACTGCGCGGGCGGGGAGGACTCGGCGGCGACGGCGCTGGATCCCTACATCGGTCCCTGTCGGCTGATCGATGCGCGGACCTGCGCCCCGGTCATCGACGCCCGCTTCATCGAGGCGGCGGTGGTCGCACCGCCGCCGCGCGTGCTCTTCCGCACCTATGAGCGTTTCCCGCGCGACCGCTGGCGGGCCGACTTCACCACCATCGCGGCGGCGGCCATAGTCGCCCTCGCCCGAGCCGGAGTTCGCCTGGTCGGGATCGACTCGCCCTCGCTCGATCCCCAGGAGTCCAAGACCATGGACGCCCACCACGCCGTCAGGCGCGCCGACATGCGCATCCTCGAGGGCCTGATGCTGGATGACGCGCCGGCCGGCGACTACGAACTCATCGCCCTGCCGCTGAAGCTGGAGGGCCTGGACGCCTCGCCGGTGCGCGCGGTGCTGCGGGAGGTCGCCCGATGAGCGCCGGCCTGGCTGACGCCAAAATCCTCGACGAGGCCGATCCCGTGCGCGATTTCCGCCGCCGCTTCGCCTTGCCGGCGGGAGTGATCTACCTCGACGGCAATTCCTTGGGCGCCCTGCCGGCCGCCACCGCGCCGCGTCTCGCCCGCGCGGTCGAAACCGAATGGGGCGAGGGCCTGATCCGCAGCTGGAACGACGCCGGCTGGATCGGCGCGCCGGCCCGCGTCGGGGCTAAGATCGCGCGTCTGATCGGAGCCGCCGCGCACGAAGTGATCGTCGCCGATTCGACCTCGGTCAACATCTTCAAGCTGCTGGCGGCGGCCGCCCGCGCCCGTCCGGGCCGCCGGGTGATCCTCACCGAGACCGGCAACTTTCCCACCGACCTCTACGTCGCCGCCGGCGCCGCCGACGCCCTCGGCCTCGAACTGCGGGCCGTCGCGCCGGGCGCCGTCATGGGCACCCTGGACTCCGACGTCGCCTGCGTGCTGCTGACCCACGTCCATTACAAGACCGCCGCCCGGCGCGACATGGCGGCGGTGACCGCGAAAGTCCACGCCGCCGGCGCCCTGATGATCTGGGACCTCAGCCACAGCGCCGGCGCCGTCGAGGTCGATCTGCGGGGCTGCGGCGCCGATCTGGCGGTGGGCTGCGGCTACAAGTTCCTCAACGGCGGTCCGGGCGCGCCGGCTTTCCTGTTCGTCGCCGAGGCGCTGCTGGCGAGCCTCGCCTCGCCGCTGACCGGCTGGATGGGCCATGCCGCCCCCTTCGACTTCAGCGACGACTGGCGTCCGGCGGCGGGCGTCGGCCGCTTCCTCTGCGGCACGCCGCCGATGCTGGGGCTGATCGCCCTGGAGAGCGCCATCGACCTGTGGCTGGAGGCCGACCGCCCAGCGGTGTGGAAAAAGGCGGCGCGGCTCTGGGACCTGTTCGCCGATGCCGCCCGGCCGCTCGTCGAACGCCATGGGTTTGAGCTGTTGACCCCGGCCGCGGCCGAGCGACGCGGCAGTCATATCGCCTTCACCCACCCGAACGGTTACGCCGTCATGCACGCCCTGATCGCCCGGGGCGTGATCGGCGACTTCCGCGAACCCGATGTCCTGCGTTTCGGCCTGACGCCGCTCTATCTTTCTCACCAGGACGTGTGGCGCGGCGCGCGGACATTGTATGAGGTAATGGAAAGCGGCGCCTGGCGCGACGCCCCGGCGCGGGCCGAGGGCCGGGTCACCTGAGCCGCGCCCAACGCAGGGACGACGGAAGATGATCAGCTTGTCGAGGCGCGCCGCGGTAGGGCTTCTCGGGGCCGCCGCCCTGCCGCTGCCGGCCATGGCCGACGACCCCGAGGGCGGCGGCGACACCGGCTTCGTCGCCCTTTCGGCGGCCTGGCTGGTCATCGCCGCCCAGTTCTCTCCCGTCTGGGCGACCCAGATCGGCGACCACCGGTTCGATGCCGACCTCGACGACATGTCGGAGATCGGACGGGTCCGCCTGACCCAGATCCGGCGCAAGGTGGTCACCGAAGTCATCGGCACCCAGACCGCCGGCCTCACCCGCGCCCACCGCATCGACGCCGCCATCCTCTCCAACCACCTGCGTCACGAACTGTGGAGCGCCGAGGTGCTGAGGAACTGGTCCTGGGACCCGCTGATCTACAACGAGCGGGCCGGGAGCGCCCTCTATTCGCTGATGGCGCGGGACTTCGCGCCGCTGCCGGCCAGGCTGGCCTCGGCCACCGCCCGCATGGAAAAGCTGCCGGGCCTCCTCGCCCAGGCCCGCGCCAGCCTGGTGGTGGAGCGGGTTCCGGCGATCCACGCCGAGACCGTCGCCAGGCAGAACAAGGGCATGCTCAGCCTGATCAGCGAGCTGATCACCCCTCACGCGGGGGAACTCACCGGCGCGGCGCGCACCCGCCTGGACGCGGCCACCGCGGCGCTCATCGCGGCCGTCAACCAACATCAGGCGTGGATCGAAAAGACCCTGGTTCCGGGCGCCAAAGGCGAGTTTCGCCTGGGGGCCGACCTCTACGACACCAAGCTCGCCTTCGCCCTGCAGTCGTCGCTCGGCCGGGCCGAGATCCGCGGTCGCGCCGAGGCGGCCGTGATCACCACCCGCAAGGAGATGTATGCCCTGGCCAAGGCGGTGCTCGCCGGCCGGCCGGGCGCCCCGGCCGCGCCCGACGCGCCCGACCCGGGCCAGCAGCAGGCGGTGATCAAGGCCGCCCTCGACTTGGCCGCGGCCGATCATCCGGCGCGCGGCGAGGTCGTCGAGGCGGCCGAGACCGGCCTCGCCGACGCCACCGCCTTCGTCAGGCGGAAGGACCTGATCACCCTGCCGACCTCGCCGGTCCAGGTGATCCTCGTCCCCGAGTTCCAGCGCGGGGTCGCCGTTGCCTACTGCGACGCTCCCGGTCCCATGGACAAGGGCCTGACCACCTTCTACGCCATCTCGCCGGCGCCCGACGACTGGACCGCCCAGCGCGCGGAGTCCTTCCTCCGCGAATACAATCGCCGCGCCCTCCACGATGTCGCCACCCACGAGGCCATGCCGGGTCACTACGTCCAGCTCGCCCACGCCAACGCCTATCCGTCGATGACCCGCTCGGTGCTTTCCAGCGGTTCCTTCGTCGAGGGCTGGGCGGTCTATGCCGAGAGCATGATGGCCCAGGAGGGCTTCCTCGGCGGCGACCCCCTCTACAAACTGGTGGTCCTCAAGACCAAGCTGCGCAGTATCGTCAACGCCATCCTCGACCAGGCCATCCATGTCGACGGCATGACCCGCGAGGCGGCGATGACCCTGATGACCGACACCGCCTTCCAGGAAGAGAGCGAGGCGGCCGGAAAGTGGATCCGGGCCTGCGTCAGTTCGGCCCAGCTGCCGTTCTATTTCGTCGGCTCCGAGGAGCATTGGGACATCCGCCGCAAGGCCGAACGGACTTGGGGCAAGGACTTCGCCCTCAAGCGCTACCATGACACCGTCCTCTCCTTCGGCTCACCCCCCGCCCGCTTCGTCCGGGCGTCGATGTTCGACGAGCCGATCGGCTAGGCGCGGTCGCGGGAACGGCGTCGATCCGAGGTGGTTCGACAATGAACTACTATTTCCTCGGCATCGCCGGGGCCGGGATGAGCGCCCTGGCCTCCGTCCTCGCCTCCGAAGGACACACGGTCTCGGGTTCCGACGACGGCGTGTTTGCGCCGATCAGCGACTATCTGGATAGTCTGATGGTGAATTACCATCTCGGATTCGACCCGGCCCTGATCCCGGAAGACGTCGATGTGGCCATCGTCGGCGGCAGCGCCAAGCTGGCGCTGGCGACCAATCCGGAGCTGGCCGAGATCCTTCGCCGGGGCCTGCCGCGCCACAGCTTCCCGGAGTTTCTCGGCCGCCACACCGCCTCGCGCCGGCGGGTGGTCATCGCCGGCAGCTTCGGCAAATCGACGGTCACGGCCCTCGCCGCCGTGCTGATGCGCGAGGCCGGGGCCGACCCGGGCTATTTCATCGGCGCCGCGCCCCTGGATCTGGCCACCACCGGTCATGGCGGCGCGGACCCCATCTTCCTCATCGAGGGCGACGAATACATCGTCGGCGACGGCGACCGGCGCTCGAAGTTCGCCCTCTACGCGCCCGACGCCCTGATGATCACCTCCCTCGTCCACGACCACCTCAACGTCTTTCCGACCATGGCCGAGTATGAGGCGCCGTTCGCCGGGCTGATCGCAGGCCTGGCGCCGGACGCGCCCCTGGTCTGCGCCCACGCCTTCGAGCCGCTGCGCCGGCTGACCGAGGGCCGCGGCGTGATCTGGTACGGCCGCGACCCATGCCCGGGCTATTTCGCCCGCGGCGTGGAGATCGGCGAAGCCACCCGCTTCGACCTGATTACCCCGGCGGCCCATGCCATCCCCCTGGAGACCGAGCTTCTCGGCGCCCACAACATCGAGAACATCGTCGGCGCGGCGGCCCTGCTCATCGAACTGGGCGCGATCGACGAGGCCGCCCTGAAGCGCGGAGTCCGCCGCTTCCGGGGCGTCGCCCGCCGGCTGGACAAGAAGACCCTCGCCTCCCGGGTCCCGGCCTATGAGGGCTTCGGCTCGAGCTATGAGAAGGCGCGCTCGGCGATCGACGCCATCGCCCTGCACTTTCCAAGCCGCCCGATGGTGGTGGTGTTCGAGCCCCACACCTTCAGTTGGCGCAACGCCGAGGCCCTGGTCTGGTACGACACGGTGTTCGCCAGCGTCGCCCGGGTGATCGTCCTGCCGCCGCCTGGCCACGGCGCCGCCGGCCACGATCAGCTCGCCCAGAGCGACATCGTGGCGCGCATCCGCGCCGCCGGCGTCGCCGCCACGGGCGCGGCCGGCGCGGAGGAGATCCTCGCCGATCTCGGGTCCAGCCTCGCCGGCGACGAAGTGGTGCTGCTGCTGTCGTCGGGACCGCTCGACGGGCTGGCCCGCTCGCTGCCGGCGATGCTGGACGAGCGCTTCGGCGAGCACCGACAAATCTGAAGAGGACTCCAGGTCATGCTGAAACTCACCGATCCCACCCTCCTGCGGGCCGAGGCCTTCATCGCCGGGGCCTGGACACCCGCGGCCGGCGGCGGGCGTTTCGCGGTTACCAATCCGGCCACCGGCGCGGTGTTGGCGCAGGTCGCTAACTGCGACGCCGCCGACGCCCGCGCGGCCATCGCGGCGGCGGCGGCGGCGATGCCGGCCTGGAGGGCGCGAACGGCCAAGGAGCGGGCGGGGCTGATGCGCCAGTGGTTCGGGCTGATCATCGCCAACCAGGAGGATCTGGCCCGGATCATGACCGCCGAACAGGGCAAGCCCCTGGCCGAAACCCGCGGCGAAGTCGCCTACGGGGCCAGCTTCATCGAGTGGTTCGCCGAGGAGGGCAAGCGGGTCTATGGCGATGTCATCCCTTCTCACGCCGCCGGCAAGCGCATCCTCGTCCTCAAGCAGGCGATCGGGGTGGTCGGGGCGATCACGCCGTGGAACTTTCCCAACGCCATGATCACCCGCAAGGCCGCCCCGGCTCTGGCCGCCGGCTGCGCCTTCGTGATCAAGCCGGCCCGGGAGACGCCGCTGTCGGCCCTGGCGCTGGCCGAGCTGGCGCTGAGGGCGGGCGTCCCGGCCGGGGTGTTCAATGTCGTTCCCTCGACCCGGTCGGCGGAGGTCGGCGTCGAACTCACCCAGAACCCGACGGTCGCCAAGTTCTCCTTCACCGGCTCGACGGCGGTGGGCCGGCGCCTGATGGCCCAGTGCGCCACGACGGTGAAGAAGGTGTCGCTGGAACTGGGCGGCAACGCCCCGTTCATCGTCTTCGACGACGCCGACCTCGACGCCGCCATCGACGGCGCCCTGGCCTCGAAGTACCGCAACATGGGCCAGACCTGCGTCTGCGCCAACCGCTTCCTGGTCCAGGCCGGCGTCCACGACGCCTTCGCCGAAAGGCTCACGCGGCGGGTGCGGTCGATGAGGGTGGGCGACGGCGCGGAGGACGGCGTCGTCCAGGGTCCCCTGATCAACATGGCGGCGGTCGAGAAGGTCGAGACCCTGCTGGCCGGCGCGGTCGCGGACGGCGCGACGGTCGTCCTCGGCGGTCATCGCCATCGCCTCGGCCTGACCTTCTTCGAGCCGACCGTGGTCACCGGCGTGACCCCGGCCATGGCCATCGCCAAGGAGGAGATCTTCGGGCCGGTGGCGACCCTCACGTCCTTCGGGGACGAGGCGGAGGCCATCGCCCTCGCCAACGCCACGCAGAGCGGGCTCGCCGCCTATTTCTACAGCCGCGAGCTCGCCCGCGTGTTCCGCGTCGCCGAGGCCCTCGAATACGGCATGGTGGCGGTCAACGACGGCATCCTCTCCACCGAAGTCGCCCCCTTCGGCGGCGTCAAGCAGTCCGGCCTCGGCCGCGAAGGCTCGAAATACGGCATCGAGGACTACGTCGAGATCAAGTACGTGCTGCTCGGCGGGCTGGGCGCGTGATGCAAGCGCGCCCCGACGAGACCGCGAGCCGCCGACAGGGCGCGGGGAGGATTTGATGCTCATCGGCGGATGCCTCTGCGGAGCTTGTCGTTTCGAGTACGCCGGCGAGGTCGGTCCGGCGAACTATTGTCACTGCGCGGACTGTCGCCGCGCGACGGGCAGCGCCTTCAACGTCGGCGTGCGCCTCGAGCGCAATCAATTCCACATCGTCGCCGGCTCGCCGAAGGCATTCACCACGCAGGGCGACAGTGGCGCCACCGTCAGCCGCCACTTCTGCGCCGATTGCGGTTCGCCGCTCTTCACATCCTCCCCTCGGCGCCCGGAGTGGGTGTTTGCCAAGGCCGGCGCGCTGGACGATCCCTTCGTGGTGAAACCCGATTGCGAAATCTGGGCTTCATCGGAGACGCCTTGGGCGCGCATTCCCGTTGGGATTGTTCGCCACGACAAGAACCGGGTCACCTGACACATGCCCGCCAAGCCGCGCATCGCCGTCATACTGGACGAAAATACCAGCGGAGACGGCCGCAGGTATGAGGCCGCGAAGGGCTATTTCCGGGGCGTCCATGACGCGGGCGGCCTGCCGTTCGGGATCCCGTATTTCCCGGACATGATCGATGTCGTGCTGCGCGACTTCGATGGCGTCCTCTCGGTCGGTGGGCGCTTTGCCTACCCCGACGATTGGTACGTTGGGGGTTCGGGTTCCAGATCGCCGCCGTCGGAGAGGTTCGAGATCGAACGAGCGCTGGTTGCGGGGTGTCTGGACACGGCGAAGCCCATCCTCGGCATTTGCGCGGGCATGCAGATGATCGCCTGCTTGATGGGATCGCGATTGTCGCCCGACCTCAGGCAATCGCATCCGAACGCCATCGAACACGACAAACACGATTATCTCCATCCGATCACCCTCGAGCCGGGTTCGCGCCTCCGCGCGCTCGTCGGAGCGGCCACCCTGCTCGTGAACAGCTTTCATCGTGAGGCGGTGGTCGAGCTCGGTGCGGGAATTGAAGCGACCGCGCACGCCGCCGACGGTGTGGTGGAGGCGGTCGAGGTCCCGGACCACCGGTTCGCCATCGGAATCCAGTGGCATCAGGAACTGTTCGCCGGCGCCGGCCACGCCGGCGACGCCGTGTTCCAAGGCCTGGTGGATGCTTGTTGAGAAGCAAGACCAACCATCAGAGGTGGGCTGACGGTTTGAGCGGCGGCGCCACACCCTTCCGGCGAGGAAAAGCGCCATCGATTGCGGAGTGGGGAACGGTGTTTCGCTGGCGTATCTTCCTCTCATGAAAGACGTCGGAGATTCCTCGCCCGCCCCGGCTGATTGGGTGGATTCGCTCGCCCGCAGCAAGGCGCGGATCGGGGCCGGGGAAGTCGTGCCAGTCGCGCCGGTCTTGGACCGACTGCGAACAGCGGCTGAAAATCTCGAATCCCGGCGGCCCGGATCGACGCTTCGAAAGGCGTGATTCGGCTAAGCTCAGAGGCCGAAGCCCAACTCGACGACCTCCTGGATCACGTCGTGCGGCTGGAGCGGGCCGAGGCTATCCGCAATCTCATCGCCGCCGTCGAGCAGGCGGTCGCGCGGATCGAACGTTGACCCGAGGCTGGACTCTCGGCGCCGCGCCCCTATCCAGCCCTGGCGCGCTTTGGTTTCCGTTGGCTGAAGGCCGGCGGCTATTGGATCGCCTACGACTTGGGCGGCGCGGTCCCCCATCATCGCGGGCGTCTTTCACGATCGGTCCGACATCCCGAACCGTCTCTAGAGTGCGCCGCGCCGATTTCGCCACCGGGCGCGGTTGCTGTATGGTCGGCATCCAGGTCACTGGGGAGGAAGAGAGATGCGCATCGCTCTGGCCGTGGCGGCCGTTGTCGTCCTGGCGGCCTGCTCCAGGACCGACGATCCCAAGGTCGCCAGGGCGGACGCCGACCTGAAGGCCACCGGCGCCGCCGCCACCAACCTCGCCGCAGCCGCCGCCAGGGACACCCGGGCCACCGCCGCTGTCGCCGCCGACAAGACCGGCGCGGCCCTCCAGGACGCCGGCGCGAAGGTCAAGCAAGCCGGCGACGACGCCGAGCGGAAATCCGGCGACTAGGAAGCCCCCGGTGGGACGCGGGAAACTGATCTTCGCCGGCATCGTCGCGGTGGTAGTGATCGTGCTGGTCGGCGGCTTCGCTCTCTTGCAGCGTCCCGACATCCCTTACGCGACGCTTCAGGCGAAGTACGCCAACGCCCAGTCGAGGTTCATGGATCTCCCCGGTGGCCTCCACGTCCATTATCGCGACCAGGGCAATCCCGCCGGATCGCCGCTGGTCATGGTGCACGGCTTTTCCGCCTCGCTGCAGGCGTGGGAGCCATGGGTGGCGATCCTGGCCCCGGACTACCGGATCGTCACCCTCGACCTGCCCGGCCACGGGCTCACCCGCGCCCCGGCCGGCTACAAGGCCACCATCGACCGCTATGCCGACCTCACCGACGACCTCGCCCAGCGCCTGAAGCTCGGACGCTATGTGGCGGTTGGCAATTCCATGGGCGGCGGCGTCGCCTGGGACCTGGCCCTGCGCCGGCCGAGCCACCTGCGCGGTCTGGTGCTGGTCGATTCGGCGGGGCTGTCGCACAGAGGCCGGCGCGGCGACGGCCCGCTGATCTTCCGCCTGATGCGCAACCCGGTGGGCCGCGCCCTGCTGCGCAACCTCGACAGCCGACCCCTGATCGAGAGCGGGCTGAAGGCAGCCTATATCGATCCCCGCCTGGTGACGCCAGCGCTCGTCGATCGCTACGCCGATCTTGCCCGCGCCCCGGGCCATCGCGACATCCTGCTTTCCATCCAGGGCGGGGAAGAGGGCGCGAGCGCCGCCACCCTGGCGGGGATTCATACGCCGACGCTGGTGATGGTCGGAGAAAGGGACGCGCTCATTCCGCCGGCCGACGGCAAGGCGCTGGCCGCCGCCATTCCGGGCGCGAAGCTCGTCGTCTATCCCGACGCCGGACATGTCCCCATGGAACAGATCCCCGCCCGCTCGGCCGCCGACCTGAAATCGTTCCTGCAAAATCTACCGGCCCCGCCGACCGCGTGACCCCGGCGTCCGAGATCTACCTCATTCGCCATGGTGAGACCGAGTGGAACTCCGAAGGGCGATTTCAGGGGGCCATGGACTCTCCGTTGACCCCGGAGGGACGCGATCAGGCTGACCGAATAGGCTGCCGTCTGGGCCTGCTGCTTGGAAGGGCGGCGCTTCCCGTATTGCGAGTCAGCCCGCTCGGACGAGCCTGGGAGACGGCGCGGGTCATTCACCGACATCTCCAACCGACCGACCTCATTCGCGATTTCGAACGGTCGCGCGCGGGTTTCGACGATCGATTGGCGCTTTTCTGGCCGGATCGGGCTCGGGGTCATCGAGCGCTTCCACGGCCGCGACATGGCGAACAAGATCGCCGCCTACGAAGCGGGACAGGGCCAGGATTGGATCGTCGGCGCGAGCCAGCGAGGCGATGGGAAATCCGGCTCCCCGCGGACTCCATCGCACGAGTGTCCCACCAAGCTCAAACGCATTGTAAGGCAACTCGCCCTGCACTATGGGTGCGCGGAGGTGGGAAACCCAATGCCGCGCACCGTCTCCAACGTCAAGGGTGAGACCTTCACGTTCCGTCTCGATCCGGCTCTTAAGGACGGCTTGGCGCGATCGGCGGCGGCCGAACGCGTCCACCCGGCGGAATTGGTGCGGAGCTTGGTGCGCGACCATTTGGCGGAGAAACAGCGTCGCGACTTCGAGGCGGAAGCCCGTCGGCAATCCCTCGCCGTCGCCAGGCGAGCCCAGGACCCCGCCAGCGATGAGGCCCGGGTCATGCGGGACATCGACTCCGGCCTCGAACACGACCAGGCGGGTGGCGAGTGGACGGCATGAGACGCGGCGATGTGGTGACCATCGCGACGTTTGGGGACTATGGGAAGCCAAGGCCCGCCATGGTCGTCCAGGCCGACCCGTTCGAGGCCTTACCCTCGGTCACCGTCCTGCCGATGACCAGCGAAATCCATGGCGAACACCTGATCCGCGTCAGCCTGGCCCCAACGAAGGACAACGGCTTGCAGGTGACGTCCCAGGTCATGATCGACAAGGCGACGACCGTACCAACAGCCCGGGTAGGGGAGGTGATCGGGCGGGTCGGCGCGGAATCGGTCGGCGTCATCGACCGGGCCCTCGGGCGATTTCTCGGCCTGGCCGCCGCCTGATCCCCTCACTCCTGGTTGGGCCTTTGGGCCGCCACGGCCGGGTAGAAGGTGTAGGACAGGGTGATGTCGGTGCGGCCGCGGGTGTCGGCGTCGGCGCCGAAGCGGGGATCGACGAAGTAGACCACGGGGAACTCCACCGTCTCGCCCGGAGCGATGGTCTGGTTCTTGAAGCAGAAGCATTCGAGCTTGGAGAAGTAGGGCCCGGCGGCTTCGGGCAGGACATTGTAGACGGCGCGGCCGGTGACGGGCGCGGCGCCGGTGTTGGTGGCGCGGAAGAAGGCGAGCTTGGTCTCGCCCAGGCGCAGGGTCTGGCGGCGCTGGACGGGCTCGAAACGCCAGGCGAGGCCGTGCACATTGGTGTCGAAGCTGACCGTCACCTCGCGGGCGGACGTCGTGGCCGGCGCGGTGCGGGCGACCCTGGCCGTGCCGTTGAAGCCGGTGGCCTGACAGAACACCCTGTAGAACGGCACGGCGGCGAAGGCGCTGCCGACCATGACCACGAACACCCCGGCGCAGATCAGCGCCAGGCGAGCGTTGCGCGCCGCGCCCTCAGAGCGTGTGGTTCGCGGCGCCATTGGCCATCAGCTTGGCGATGGTGACCACGAAGACGATGATCACGAAGGCGGCGAGGGAAAGGGCGATGAGCAGGTTGCGACCGCGTCGCGCCCTGGCGAAGACGGCGTCTTCGGTGTTGGGATCGCTCACCCTAGATCCGCCCCAAGGGAGCCATGCGCGCCAGGGCCTCGATCAGCAGGGCCGCGAACAGGCTGAAGAGATAGAGAATGGAGAAGGCGAAGAGGTTGCGGGCCGGGCGGGAGGCGTCGCGGACCTGGTAGAGGCCGCCGGGCTGGGTGATCGCGTCGCCGGCCTGGCTGCGGGCCAGGCGCACCGCGAGGACGAGGAACACCGTTCCGCCGCCGGCCGCGGCGGCGAGGTAGATCGGGCCGCCCAGGCCCGTGGACGCGGGCGCCAGGCACAACGGGATCAGGACCAGACTGTAGAGAAGGATCTGGCGGCGGGTGGAGGCGGCGCCTCTGACCACCGGCATCATCGGCACACCCGCGGCGGCGTAGTCGCCGCGGGTGTAGAGCGACAGCGCCCAGAAGTGCGGCGGCGTCCAGAAGAAGATGATCGCCACCAGCAGGCAGGCGTTCAAGGTCACCGTGCCGCTGGCCGCCGCCCAGCCGATAAGCGGCGGCAGGGCGCCGGCGAGGCCGCCGATGACGATGTTCTGCGGCGTCCGGCGCTTGAGCCAGAGGGTGTAGACGATGGCGTAGAAGACGATGGTGAAGGCCAGCAACCCGGCGGCCAGGAGATTGATCGCCAGCCCCATCAGGGCCACCGAAAACAGCGACAGGATGACGCCGAGGGCGACCGCGTCGGAGGCCTGGATCCGGCCGGCGGGCACGGGGCGGCGCCGGGTGCGGCGCATCAGGGCGTCGATGTCGGCGTCGAAGCCCATGTTCAGGGCCGCCGAGCCGCCGGCCCCGACGGCGATGCAGAGGATGGCCACCCCCGCCAGGATCGGATTGACCGCCGTGCGCGCGCAGATCAGGCCGGTGAAGGCGGTGAACACGACCAGCGACATGACGCGCGGCTTGAGCAGGGCGAGGTAGTCCCGCCAGCTGGCGGCGGTCAAAACGGGGGCGGCGAGAGCGTCCGTCATCAGTGGCTGTCGGCGTGAATCACCGGCAGTTCGTTGAACTGGTGGAAGGGCGGCGGCGAGGGGAGGGTCCATTCGAGGGTGGTGGCGCCGGCCCCCCACGGATTGGCCCGGGCCGGGCGGCGCCGGACGGCGGCCTCGACGAGGACGGCGATGAAGACGATCAGGCCGGCGAAGGTGATCTCGTAGCCGATCGAGGAGATATGGTTCCAGTAGGTGAAGGCCACGGGGTAATCCACCGTCCGGCGCGGCATGCCCTGGAGGCCGAGGAAATGCTGCGGGAAGAAGACCACGTTGACGCCCACGAAGGTGAGCCAGAAGTGGGCGGTGGCCAGGAACTCGTTGTAGCGCACGCCCCACATCTTCTCGAACCAGTAGTAGAAGCCGCCGAAGATGGCGAAGACGGCGCCGAGGCTGAGCACGTAGTGGAAGTGGGCGACGACGTAGTAGCTGTCGTGCAGGGAGTAATCGACGCCGGCGTTGGCGAGGACCACGCCGGTGACCCCGCCGACGGTGAACAGGAAGATGAAGCCCATGGCCCACAGCATCGGGGCCTTGAAGTCGATCGACCCGCCCCACATGGTGGCGATCCAGGAGAACACCTTGACCCCGGTGGGGACGGCGATGACCATGGTGGCGGCGACGAAATAGGCCTGCAGGTTCACCGGCATGCCGACCGTGAACATGTGGTGGGCCCAGACGATGAAGCCCAGAAAGCCGATGGCGACCATGGCGTAGGCCATGGCCAGGTAGCCGAACACCGGCTTTTTCGAAAAGGTCGAGACGATGTGGCTGATCATGCCGAAGCCGGGGATGATCAGGATATAGACCTCCGGGTGGCCGAAGAACCAGAACAGGTGCTGGAACATCACCGGATCGCCGCCGGCCGAGGCGTCGAAGAAGTGGGTGCCGAAATTGCGGTCGCAGAGCAGCATGGTGATCGCCCCGGCCAGAACCGGCAGGGAGAGCAGCAGCAGGAACACCGTGACCAGGATCGACCACACGAAGAGCGGCATGCGGTGGATGGTCATGCCGGGCGCGCGCATGTTGAAGATGGTGGTGATGAAGTTGATCGCCCCCAGGATGGAGCTGGCTCCGGCGAGGTGGATCGAAAGGATGACGCAGTCCATGGCGGGACCGGTGTGGCCGCTCGTCGATAGCGGCGGATAGAGCGTCCAGCCGCCGCCGAAGCCCTTGCCCGGTCCGCCATCGACGTTCATCGAAACCAGCAGCATGATCCACGAGGCGACCAGCATCCAGAAGCTGATGTTGTTCATGCGCGGGAAGGCCATGTCCGGCGCGCCGATCATCAGCGGCACGAACCAGTTGCCGAAGCCCCCGATCATCGCCGGCATGACCATGAAGAAGATCATGGTCAGGGCGTGGGCGGTGACGACCACGGTGTAGCCGTGCTTGGAGGCCTCGATGATGCCGAGCTTGTCGAGCCAGGAGCCGTGGACGAAGAGCTGGATCCCCGGCTCGGCCAGTTCCCAGCGGATCAGGCCCGAGAGCAGCGCCCCGACGATCCCGGCCTGGATGGCGAAGATGATGTAGAGGGTGCCGATGTCCTTGTGGTTGGTCGATAAGAACCAGCGGGTGAAGAAGCCGGGCGCGCCGGCGTGGTGGCCATAGCCCCCCGTGGTCTCGGCGTGGGCGACGCGTTCATCCGGATGCGCGGCATGGGCCATCGAAGGGTTCCTCGTACTCTACGCGGGGGCCGGCGCGGCGGGGACGGCCGCGGGGCTGGCGGCGGGGACCGGGGCCGGCTTTGGGGCCTTGCTGGCCACCCAGGCGTCGAAGTCCGACTGACTGACCACATGGACCTCGATGGGCATGAAGGCGTGATCGATGCCGCAGAGCTGAGAGCACTGGCCATAGAACACGCCGGTGCGGTCGGCCTTGAACCAGGTCTCGTTCAATCGGCCGGGGATGGCGTCGATCTTGATCCCGAAGGCGGGAACGGAGAAGGAGTGGATGACATCCTCGCCGGTCACCTGCACCCGCACCACCTGGTTCACCGGCGCGAACATCGGGGCGTTGGCGGCCAGCTTGTAGGGGACGTTCCTGGCCTTGGCGTCGGCCTCGCTCATCACCGTCGAGGTGTAGGCGGGGATCTTCTGGTCGGGATATTCGTAGTCCCAGTTCCATTGCCGGCCGGTGACCTTCACGGTCATGTAGGGCCGGGGCATGTCGTGCTCCTCGAACAGCAGCCGGAACGAGAAGATGGCGATGAACATCAGGATCAGGACGGGACCCACCGTCCAGGCGACCTCGATCGGGGTGTTGTGGCTCCAGCGGGCCGGCGTCGGGTTGGACCGCTTATTGAACCGCACGATGACGACGATCAGCAGGCCGAGGACCAGGAGGGTGATGAAAGTGATGATCGGCAGCAGGATCCAGTCGTGGAACCAGATCACCTCTTCGCGGATGTGCGAGGCCGCCGGCTGAAAGGCGATGCCGCCGGGGGTCGGCTGACCGATCAGATCGGCGGCGCGAACCTGGACGCCCAGGGCCGCGGCCAGGAAACCGGCGGGAACCCCCGCCGCGAGCCGCCCGAAACGCGAAAACCGTAAGGTCATATCCACTCGGCCCTTGGCGCCCTTCGAGGGCCCGCCCGCGGCGGTGAATACGCGGAACATGCGGGATTGCCAAGGCGGTCGCCGGGAAACGGAGCGCGGGCTTCCAGCCCGCCCTTTGGGCGCCAATGGCAGGCGACGGCACGTTGAAGAGCGGGCTGGAAGCTAAGCGCTCCGATCGCAAAACTCGCGCGGCTTTCGCGGTGGCTCGCGAGCGACTATCTGTCGGTGTCGCGTGTCGCTCTGTGGACCCGCCGGAACCAGTGCAGCCATGAACGCTCCCGTCCTCGCGCCCTCGATCCTCGAAGCGGCCGGCGTCGATCCGAGCGCGGCGCGGGAGATGCTGGCCGACGCCCTGCACGGGGCGGACGACGGCGAGATCTTCGTCGAACGCTCGGAGAGCGAATCCTTCGTCTTCGACGACGGGCGATTGAAGTCGGCCGCCTATGACTCCACCGAAGGCTTCGGCCTGCGGGTGGTGGCGGGCGAGACGGCCGGCTACGCCCATTCCAGCGAGATCTCACAGGCCGCGATCGGCCGGGCGGCGGCCTCGGCCGCGCTGGCCAAGCGCGGTCACGAAGGCGTCGCCGCGGAAGGCCCCCGGGCGACCAACGCCCGCCTCTACGGGGCCGACGATCCCCTGGAATCGCCGGGGTTCGCCGAGAAGGTTGCCCTGTTGCAGGAGATCGACGCCTTCGCCCGCGCCCGCGATCCCCGCGTCGCCCAGGTGATGGCCTCGCTGGCCGGCGAGCGGCGGGTGGTGGAGATTCTGCGCGCCGACGGCCGGCTGATCCGCGACATCCGGCCGCTCTGCCGGGTGAACGTGTCGATCACCGTGGAGAAGGACGGACGCCGCGAAAACGGCTCGTCCGGGGCCGGCGGGCGGGCCGGCTTCGAGGCCTGGATCACGCCGGAGAGCTGGCGCGACCAGGTCGATGAGGCCCTGCGCCAGGCGCTGGTCAACCTCGACGCCATCCCCTGCCCGGCCGGGGAAATGGACGTGGTGCTGGGACCGGGCTGGAACGGCGTGCTGCTGCACGAGGCGGTGGGCCACGGCCTGGAAGGCGATTTCAACCGCAAGGGAACCTCGGCCTTCTCGGGGCGGATCGGCGAACGGGTGGCGGCGGCCGGGGTGACGGTGTTCGACGACGGCTCGATCGAGGGCCGGCGCGGCTCCCTGACCGTGGACGACGAAGGCACGCCCACCGAGCGGACGATCCTGATCGAGGACGGGGTGCTGGTCGGCTATATGCACGACCGCCAGAGCGCCCGGCTGATGGGCATGGCGGCGACCGGCAACGGCCGGCGGCAATCCTACGCTCACCTGCCGATGCCGAGGATGACCAACACCGGCATGCTCGGCGGGACCTCGAACCGCGAAGCGATGATCGCCTCCACCAAGCGTGGCCTCTATTGCGCCAATTTCGGCGGCGGCCAGGTGGACATCACCAACGGCAAGTTCGTCTTCCAGTGCACCGAGGCCTATCTGATCGAGGACGGCAGGATCACCGCCCCGGTCAAGGGCGCCACCCTGATCGGCGACGGGCCCTCGGCGCTCACCCGGGTGACCATGATCGGCGACGACTTCGCCTTCGACCCCGGCATCGGCGTCTGCGGCAAGGGCGGCCAGGGCGTGCCGGTGGGGGTCGGCCAGCCGTCGCTGAAAATCACCGGCCTGACCGTCGGCGGGACCAGCGTCTAGCGACGCCAGGTCCTCCCTCCCCTTACGGCGATTTAACTGGCGCCGATTGGCGGGGCTTGCGAGCCATGCGCCTCGAAAAAGAGGACGGCGGATGAGTCTCGTTTTTATCATGGCCGCCGCCGTCGCCGCCGCGCCGGCCCCCAGCGCCGTCACCAGCTATCCGGCCGCCTTCTTCGCCGCCTCCTCGCCGACCAACGCGCTGGAGATGGTCCAGCGCTTGCCCGGCTTCACCTTCGATAGCGGCGCGGCGGTGCGCGGCTTTGGCGGCGCGGCGGGCAATGTGCTCATCGATGGCGTCAGGCCGGCGGCCAAGGACGACACCATCGATCAGGTCCTGTTCCGCATTCCGGCCACCTCGGTGGATCGGATCGAGGTCATCCGCGGCGGCGCCCCGGGCATCGACATGCAGGGCAAGACCATCCTGGCCAACGTCATCCGCAAAACCGACGGCGGGACCAAGCTCCTTGTCGCCGGGGCCATCGATCACGCGTGGGACGGGCGGATCGGAGGCGCGGCGCGGTTCGAGGTCTCGACCCGGATCGGGGCCACCAGCGTCGAGGGCGCGCTGTCGGCGGGCCGGGGCTTCGACGACGGCTCCGGCTCGGGTCCCCGGACCCTCACCGATGGCGACGGCGCGGTGATCGCCAGGGCGTTCGAGATATCGGCCGGAACCGGCGAGAACTACAAGGCCACCCTGGCGACCGAGACGCCGGTGGCGGGCGGCAAGCTTCGCCTCAACGCCTCGCTCTCTTCCAATCCCTATGACTACACCCAGGACGACGCCTTCATTTCGCCGCCCGGCCACGAGTTCGAGCGCGACCACCAGGGCCAGGGCACCGCCGAGACCGGCCTGCGCTATGAGCACCCCATCGGCGCCAAGGCCAGCGTCGAGACCTATCTGCTACAGCAGCTCGGCTGGAGCAATTTCACCGCCGATTTCACCAGCGACCCGGTGACCGCGGCGATCACCGGCAATCCCACGACCGAGTTTTTCTCCCTGAAGAAGACCAGCGGCGAGAGCATCGGGCGGGTGACGTACAAGTATCAGGCCGGCCCGAAACTCGGCTTCCAGGCGGGCGGCGAAGGAGATTTCAACTGGCTCCAGGATCACACCCTGCTCACCGAGGATGGCGCGCCGACGGCGGTGCCGGCGGCCAATGTCCGGGTCACCGAAACCAGAGGCGAAGCTTTCGCCACCGCGACCTGGCAGGCCCGCGGGAGCCTGATCGTCGAGGTCGGCGTGCGGGTCGAGGCCTCGCGGATCGGCTCTACCGGCGATGTCGTCGATCAACGCGGTTTCGTCTATCCCAAGCCCCGCGTCGCGGTGACCTGGTCGCCGGACGACGCCGACCAGTTCCGCCTGCGTGTCGAGCGCGAAGTCGGCCAGCTCAACTTCGACGACTTCGCCGCCTCGACGGCGAGCGTGAGCGACGGCGGGGTCCATGCCGGCAACCCCAACCTCGACCCGCAGACCGACTGGGTGGCCGAGGCCGCCTACGACCGGAGGTTCTGGGGCTCGGCCGACGCCACCGTGACCGTGCGCCACTACGCCCTACAGAACGTCATCGACCGCGTGCCGATCCTCGATCCGGCCGGCGACTATGACGCGCCGGGAAACATCGGCGCGGGAACCAAGGACGAGGTCGCCTTCAGCCTGACGCTGCCCACCGACAGGCTGGGGATCAAGAACGGGCTGTTGACCGGCCAGGCGACGCGGCGCTGGTCACGGGTGATCGATCCCCTGACCGGCCTGCCGCGGCCGATCTCCGCCCTGCACGCCCTGGATGGCGAGCTGCACTTCGCGCAAGGACTGGCACGCTGGAAGACGACCTGGGGCTTCGACATCTTCGACCAGTGGCGGGAGACACGCTATCTGTTCGACGAGATCGACACCGACAAGCTGAAGATCTTCGTCGGCCTCTTCGCCGAGTACAAGCCCAAGGTCGATCTGTCGTTCCGCTTCGAACTCAACGACGCCACCGGGCACGGATTCGAGCACTCGCGCGACGTCTACAACGGGCTGCGAAACGTAGGTGACTTCGCCTACACCGACCGGCGCGACCTGCACACCGGACGCGAGCTGCATTTCCGGGTGCTCAAGACGTTCGGCTGACCGGCGTATCGTCGGCGCCGTGGGCCCAGTGCTTGATGAAGGGCGCCAGGACGAGGAAGACGACGCCGAAGCCGACGCCCGTCCAGCCGATGACGCCGAAGACGCCGATCGAGGTCGCCAGGGCCGCCCTGGGATCGAGCACCTGGCCGCCGGCCGTGGCGGTTCCGGCGATCCCAGCGATGATCGCGCCGATGTATTCGGCCGCCGACACGGCCAGGAACCAGATGGCCATCAGGGTCGAGATCAGAACCGGCGGCGCGAGCTTGGTGATTTCCGACAGGCCTACCGGGCTGAGACAAAGCTCGCCGGTGGTGTGCAAGAGGTAGGTGAAGCCGAGCACCGCCAGGGGCAGGCGGAAATGGCTGTCGGCGAGGCCGGCGCTCCACACGATGACCAGGAAGCCCAAGCCCACCTGGGCGAGGCCGAGGCCGAACTTGGTGACCGGATCGGGATCGCGACCGCGGCGCCCGAGCCATCCCCACAGAGCCGCGAACACCGGCGCGAAGACGAGGATGAAGCCGGCGTTGAACGACTGGGTCTGAGCGGCGCTGAAGCCCATGTCGATCCACAGCGTTCCCGGGGCCGGCGCGGCGGCGGCAAGCATGGCCGACGTGCCCATGAACACCGGATGGCCGAGCAGGGTGAAGACGATCGGCGCCTGGATGAGTCCCAGGTTGGTGTTGCGGTCGGCGAAGAGGTTGAGCGAGGTCGCCGCCTGTTCGAAGAGGGTGAAGAAGACCACCGAACCGAAGATCAGCACGAAGGCCAGGAAGAGCCGCTCGCGCTCGGCCTTGCCGCAGTGGGTGACCATGAAACGGGCGACGTAGGCGAGCACGGCAACGGCCCCAAGGCCCAGGGCCGCGCCGACGATGGCATTGTGCTGGACCAGCAGCCAGACGGCGCCGAGGCCCACGAAGGCGCCCAGATAGATCAGCCACTCGAGATTGACCGGCCCCAACCGGGGCCGGGCCAGAAGGGCCGGATCGGGCGGCTCGCCCTTGCCGCGAAGCAGGGGCTTGCCGAGCATGAAGGTGACCCAGCCGGCCAGCATGCCGACGCCGGCCAGGCCGAAACCCCAGTTCCAGCCCAGGGTCTGACCGAGATAGCCGCAAAGGATCGCCGCCCAGAACGCCCCGAGGTTGATGCCGTAATAGTAGAGGGTGAACCCGGGATCCCGCCTGGGATCGCCCTGGACGTAGAGCTGGCCGACCAGGGAGGAGATGTTGGCCTTGAGAAACCCCACGCCCATGATGATCAGGGCCAGGGCCAGATAGAGGGTGTCGATGAAAACTGGCGGTCCGCCGCGGGTCTCCAGCGCGAAGTCGCCCTTGGCGAGGACGCCCGGCAGCGGCCCGCCCGCCGGCGTCCCCTCGATGTGGAACGAGCCGTCGGGATACTGGCCGAAAGCGTGGTCGTGGCCGGCGACCCGGAGCCTCGCCACCCGGGCGCCGCCGCGTCCGGAGACCTCGAAGTCGTAGCGCGCGCCATGATAGACGAGTTGCTGGTGGGCCGGCGGCCCCTCGATGGCCATGGTCAGATGGCCGGCGACCAGCAGCAGGGCCCCGAAGGCCACGGCCTTGCGGGCGCCGAGCCAGCGGTCGGCGATGACGCCGCCGACCAACGGCAGCAGATAGACCAGGGTGGCGTAGGAGCCGTATTGGCCGTTGGCGCGGGTGTCGTCGAAGAGGAAATGCTGGGTCAGGTAGAAGACCAGCAGGCCGCGCATGCCGTAGTAGGAAAACCGCTCCCACATCTCGGCGAAGAACAGGATGAACAGCCCGCGCGGGTGGTGTCTGAGGAGCTGGATGAGCACCGGGACGCCGGTGGCGACGGTGATGACGACGCCGGCGATGACGACGATGCTGTTCATGAATCCCCGAGTCTGAACCCCGAGGAGACAATCACGCGCAAGCCACGTTCACAAGCGAGCCGCGCGCACGCGTCCAGAACCGGACCCAGTCGCGCCGTCGGGCGTTGAGAGAGCCTGGAGCAAGCGCCATGACCATAGACACCATCAAGATTCCCGGCCCCGACCATCCGATCACCGTGGTCGCCAACCCGCGCCGGGTGCGGGTGCGTTTCAACGGCCATGTCATCGCCGACAGCGCCGACGTGCTGACGCTGACCGAGGTGGGCTACCGCCCGGTCGGCTACTTTCCGCGCCAGGACGTGACCATGGACTACATGGCGCGCACCGACCGGGTCAGCCATTGTCCCTACAAGGGCCACGCCAGCTACTTCACCTTGATGATGGATGGCCACATCGCGGAGAACGCGGTGTGGACCTATGAAACGCCGTATCCGGCCATGGCGGCGATCCGGGACCGTCTGGCGTTCTTCCCCAACGAGGTCGAGACCGAGGAATATGGCGATGCGGGCGCGGCCTCGGTGGACGCGGTCGTCCTGCACACCGACGAGGGCGACGGCGCGACCCAGCGACCGCCGTGGCCGGCAAGCGTGGGCGAGCCGAAGGCGGGATAGCTAACCCGAGGCGAGTGTGAAGCGGATGGGCACCCGCACGGTCGCGCCGCCTACCGCCTGGCCGTCCTCGGTCCGAGGCTTGATGCGGAAGTAGCGGCTGAGACTGAGGGCCGCGTCGCCAAATCCGGTCCCCGCCGGCGTCTCGCCGACGACCGAGCACGCCTCGACCGCGCCGGCGACGGTGACGGAACACGCCAGGGTGACCAGCCCGCCGATCCCCCGGCGGATCGCCGCCTCGGGATACGCCCTGGCGACCTGGGCGCCATTGGGACGCTCAAGCCATTCGGGATCGGTGATGGTCATCGGACCCGACAGGGGTTGGACCAGGTCGGCGCCGCCGCCCACGGGCGCGCCGAAGGGAGAGATGGACACCGTATCGCCGACGGGGGCCTGAGCGGCCTGAAACGGCAGGCTTTCGACGGTCGTCGCCACGGGCTTCGCGGGGGCGTGGACGATGCTCTGGACGGGCCGGGTCGGCGTCGCCGGGGCGAGCGGCGGGCGTTTCCGCAAGACGATCGTCTGGGCGTTCATCGGCGGCGATTCGTCGATCGGCCGAACCAGACCCGACGGGTCGAACCGGGCGTTGATCAGATAGGCGCCGATCAGCACATGGACGCCGACCGAAGCGACGATCGCGATGGTCACGCCGTGGTTGCGTCGCCGTCCGCGCGGCCCGCCGGCGAGGACCCTGGCCGACGGCTGAAGGGGTTGAACGATCACCATGGCGAACCTCCTCAAGGTTCCGGCGTACTGTCGCCCCAGCCTACGCCGACTTTACATCCAGTAAAGCAAGTATTCGCCGAGGATGTCACCTTATCGCTGATCACGAGGCGAATTGATTCCGGCCGGGTCCCTCGCTTGACAGTCCGGCGCCGCACGCGGATGGGTGAGCGCGTTGTTTGCGTCGGTGGCGTCGGTCGTGACCGCTTCGGGCGTGGTGGTTGCGTGAAGGTCGCTCGTCCATGACCAACAGATATCTCACCGGGGGCTATCCCGGCGGCTATACGCTGAACGCCAGATATACCGGCCTGGTCATCGAACAAACCGCTTCGGTGGGCGGGGTGGGCGTTTATGTGGGCTTTGCCGCCACGGTCGAAAATCTCGGCTCGATCCAGATCTCCTCCCGTAACGAAGGCCTCACCCTCGCGGGCGGCGGGGCGGTGATCAACGGCTCGGCCGGCGACACCACCGCCACGATCGCCGCTTACGAAATGGGCGTCCGCGTCGACAGGGCGCCGGGCACGATCGTGAACTACGGCCTGCTCTCGTCCTCGGGCGGCGTTCCCATCTATCTGTACGATGGCGGGAGGGTGACCAACGGCTCGGGCGCCGACACCACCGCGCGGATCTCTGGCTTCGACTACGGCGTCTACGCGTCCCGCCAGACGACCACGGTGGCCAATTTCGGCGCGATCTACAGCGAGACCTCCGCCGCCGTCCTGCTGCGGGCCGGCGGTTCGGTGACCAACGGTTCGGCGGGCGACACCGGCGCCTCGCTGATCGGTGAGACCGGCGTCGGTATCACGGGCCTGCCGGCCACGCTGGCCAACTTCGGCACGATCCAGGGGACGGACAACGGCGGTGTCTATCTGAACAACGGCGGCGGCCTGACCAACGGCTCGGCGAGCGACACCGTCGCGCTGATCGAGGCCAACAGCAACGGCATCGCCGCCGCGGACGCAGCCACGATCGTCAACTATGGCACGGTCCATAGCGTGGCCAACTTCGCGGTCTATCTGGGCGGCGGCGGCGGCCTCACCAACGGATCGTCCAGCGACGCCAAGGCGCTGGTCGAGGGCGTGGTGGGCCTCGAGTTCAAAGGCGCGGACGGCGCCACGGCGACCAATTTCGGCGCCATCTCCGGAAGCGGCGGGCTGGCGGTCGAGTTCACCTCGGCGAGCGATCGCCTGGTCGTGGAACAGAGCGCGGCCTTCGGCGGCTCGATCGCCGGCGGCGGCGGGGTGCTGGAACTGGCCGGCGGGACCGACGCCATCAACGGCGTGGGCTATGCCCCCCTGCTGACCGAGACCTCCGGTTCGACCGTCTTCAGCGGCTTTGGGGGCTACATCGTCGATGCCGGCGCGTCTGTGAGCCTGACCGGGGTCAACAACCTGGTGTCGGGCAAGACCCTGACCAACAACGGCCAGGTGAGCGTGACGGAGTTCATGATCAACCGGGGCGTGATCTCGGGCGCGGCGACCTCCGGCGTCACCCTCGACGGCGCCGCGACGCTGATCAACGGCTCCGGCGGCTACGTCTCGGCCTCGATTTCGGGCAGCGACCAAGGCATCTATGCCTCCGCCTCGGCCGCGGTCGTCAATTACGCCACGATCAAGGGCGCGGGGGGCGTCGAATTCAATTCCGGCGGCAGCGTGACCAACGGCTCGGTCGCGACGATGACCGGGTTGATCGAAGGCCCCCTCGTCGGCGTCGCCGTCCAGGGCGCGGCGGGCACGATCGCCAATTTCGCCACCATCCAGAGCGCGGACGGCTCCGGCGTCTATCTGGGCGCCGGCGGGAGGGTGACCAACGGCTCGGCTGGCCACCACGCCGCCCTGATTACCGGCGCGACGACGGGCGTCTATGTGCGCGCCGCGGCGACGGTGACCAACTTCGGCACGATCGACGGCGCCGGCGGCACGGCCGTCAAGTTCCGTTCCGCCGGCGACGTCCTGGTGGTCGAGGCGGCCAGCACGCTGATCGGCCTGGCGTCGGGCGACGGCGGAACGCTGGAGATCGGAAGCGGCGCCGACACCCTCACCGCCCCCGGGACCCTGACCGGGAGCGCGTCGGCGAGCCTAAGCGGGTTCGCCTCCTATGCCATCGACGCCGGGGCGTCCCTGACCGTCGCCGCCGGCGTGTCGATCACCCAGGCCGGGACGGTGAGAAACGCCGGGACTCTCTTCACGGACGGCGGCGCCACCCTGATGGTGGCGGCCGGCGGCCTGACCCTCACCGGCGCCGGCTCCGTCGAGCTGAGTCGATCCGCCTCCAGCGAGATCACCGGGGCCACGACTTCGGCGGTTCTCACCAACGTCAGCGACGACATAGAGGGCGGTGGCGATCTCGGCGCGGGCAGCCTGGTTCTCGTCAACCAGGCGGCCGGAGTCATCGCCTCGGTGGATGCCGAGGTCCTCACCATCAACACCGGCGCCAGCACGATCACCAACGCCGGGCTGATCCTGGCCGGGGGCGCCGGCGGGGTGATGATCACCGGGGCGGTGGCCAACAGCGGCCACCTGGCGGTCAACGGCGGCCCGATGACGGTGGTCGGCGCGGTCACCGGCTCGGGCGATGGCGAGGTGATCGCCGGGACCCTCGATTTCGCCGGGACCTTCAATCAGAACGTGGTCTTCACCAACGGATCGACCGGGACCCTCGAACTGGCCCATTCGCTGGCCTACGCGCAGGGAAGGATCCAGGGCCTTTCGGCCGTCGGGGCCAATTCGCTGGACCTCGGCGACATCGGCTTCACCTCCGGCACGACCACGGCCAAGTTTGCCGGCACGGCGACTTCCGGCGTGCTCACCGTCACCGATGGCGCCCACACCGCCAGGATCAACCTGATCGGCGACTATCTGAACTCCACCTTCACCACCAGCCAGGGGACCGGCGGGGTCGGGACCCGGATCATCGACACCCGGCCGATCCCCTGGACCCATCAGGTCTCGGGGAGTTTCGCCACCGCCGCCGACTGGACCGGCGGCGTCGCGCCAGGGTCCGCCAACGCCGCCATCCTCGATGCGCCGGGTTCGACCCCCTACATCGTCATCGCCGGGGCGAGCGAGACCGTTTCCTCCGTCCAGACCGCCTCCACGGCCAGGCTGGCGATCACCGGCGGGGTGTTCACCGTCACCAACGGAA
>Ga0208849_1000167_pt1 | contig 64884 bp, 60 predicted proteins | sample NGESurdeep072012_10_FD_184470 | JGI IMG/M metagenome (GOLD analysis project Ga0208849, IMG submission 184470) | Arctic peat soil microbial communities from Barrow, Alaska - NGEE Surface sample 53-3 deep-072012 (SPAdes) | ecosystem: Environmental > Terrestrial > Soil > Wetlands > Peat ...
TGGCAATGTGACCGGCAACCAGATCGGCATCGATGTCCATACCAGTGGCCTGGGCCTGCTCAACATCGTTGTCGGCGGCGCCGCAACGATCACCGGCACAACCTCCTACGGCATTTTGGCGATTGCCACGGCCGGCAGTCTCGACGTCACTACGTTGGGCGGCACTACCATCAACGCCGGCAGTGCAGGCATCCTCGCCGAAAACCAGGGTACGTCGGTCCCGCTGTCGAACAACAGTTCGATTTCGGTTTCGACCCAGGGCACCGTCAATTCAGGCAGTACTCCGCTCGGTTCCGGCAACGCTCCGGCGGGCATCGTGGCCGGCTATCTCGGGGGGACGAGCTCCCCGGCAAGTCCACCGAACCCGAACGTGTTCGGCAATGTCAGTGTGCAGAATAGCGCCAGCATCAACGCCGCCGCGGGGTCTGGCATTAACGCTTTCAACTACGGAGTCGGCGATATCTCGGTGTCGGATGGTCCGGGCACCGTCATTACCGCCACCCAAGCCGGCGCCACCGCTCCGGGTTTCACCCAGTACGGCATTTCCGCGTTCAATTACGGCTCCGGCAAAACCACGGTCGCCACAGACTTTGGCGCGACGATCAATTCAGGCGGCACGGGAATCAACGCCGGCAATCAGGCGACGGCGGTTGCGGCGTCGGCAGCAAGCACGGTCTCGGTGATCTCGTTTGGAACGATCAACTCGGGCGCGAACCTCGATAATTCAGGCAGTACTCCGGCGGCAATTTTGGCAGGCTTCAATCCGGGCAATGCCGGGTTGTTCAACGCCAACGTTGCGGGCGATGTGCTCATCGGTGACAGCGGTACCATCACTGCCGCCGCAGGCGATGGCGTTCGCGGCTACAATTACGGCGTTGGAAATATCGAGATTGATTCCACCGCAAATATCACGGCGTTGGTGGCGTCAACCTCAACTGGCCGCAAGACGCCCTACGGTATCGGCGCGTTCAACTATGGTCCGGGCGACGTCGTCGTCACGACCAGTTCCGCAAGCGTGATTCATGCCGGCGGTTCCGGCGTTGAAGCCAATGACCAGGCCACCTCGATCGCCGCTGGCGCCAATTCCGTCATTGCGATTACGACGGCCGGTTCGATCACCTCGGGGACCATCCTGAATTCCAATGGTTCGCAACCCGGAGGCATTCAAGTCGGCTATCTCGGAGGTACCAGCGGCGGCACTGCGAACACGAACGTGAACGGCACCGTGATCGTCAACAATACCGCTAATATTTCCGCGGCCGGTGGATGGGGTATCGATGCGTACAACTACGGAAACGGCAATGTAACCGTCGATGACGGAGGCGGAACGACGGTCTCCGGAGCGGTGTATGGAATCGCGGGCTACGCGGAGAGCGGTGGCGGCACGGGAAATCTTGCGATCAATGTTGGCCCAAATGCCACCATAGCGGCAACAAATCCCGCGGTGGTTGGAGCAACTCCAGTCTACGGAATTAATGCCTTCAGCAACGACGCCGGAAATATCTCCGTCATTACGTCAAGCGGCGACACGGTCACGTCGAGCAGCTCCGGAATGAGCGTCACCAATGAAGCGACCGTCATAGCGCAGTCGGTGAACAGCTCGATTGACGTGACCGCCTATGGGACGATAACTTCGGGAACGGGCGTCACAGGCACCGGCAGTCCTCCGGCGGGAATAACCGCGGGCTATCTGGGTGGCACCACCATTCCAACGAAATTTCCGCTGACAGACCCGGTAACGGGGCTCCCAACGCTCTTTGGAGACGTCGTTGTCAATAACTTCGCAACGATCAAGGCCGCTTCGGGCGATGGCATTCGTGCCTACAATTATGGCATTGGCGACGTCACGGTAAACGATTTCGCCGGGTCGATCACGGTCCAGGGGTCAATCCCGACTGGAGACACCGTTCTGCCAAACGGATACCAGAACGGCATCGGCGCATCGAACGAAGGTTCCGGCAATATCGACGTCATGACGGCCGTTGGCACGTCCATCGACGCGAGCCTCGGAGCCTCGGGCATCGCCGCGGTGAACAAGGCTCCAGGGCCTGCGGGCAACGCGTTCGTTATTCCGCCGACGAGCCACGTGCTGGTTCTGGCATACGGAACCATAAAATCCGGAACAGATCTCACCGGTAGCGGAGACGTGCCCGCCGGAATTCTGGCAGGCTACAATCCCAATAATGCGGACATCGCCGACGGCAATGTCCAGGGCACAGTATCGATTGACGACTACGCATCGATCACGGCGGCCGCAGGCACCGACGGAATAAGAGGCATCAATTACGGTATCGGCACCATCAACATTATCGCCGAAGTCGGCGCCACCATCACGGCAGGCCGTTATGGGATCGCCGCGATCGGGGGCGATGGCGGGGATATCACCATTACAACTTCCGCGACACTGAGCGGCGGCGCCGCCGCGATCGATGCCGTGACGACGTCTACCGGCACTGTCACGATCGAGAACTTCGGCAATATGACTGGAGATGTCGTGACGGCGAACGCCACGTTCGACAATGAAGCCGGCGCGGTCTGGAATTTGGCCGGCAGCAGTGTTTTCGCCACCGGGACAAATGTTCTGATCAACGCCGGCACCATCGACACCACCGGCGCCTCGAGCATCACCAGCGGCGGCAGCCTGGGTGTCACGAATACCGGCACAGTGAACGTCCAGTCCGGCAGCCTTGATATCGCCGCCAATGTCACCGGGACGGGCGCATTTACGATTGCTGCCGGCGCGACACTGGAGTTTGGAGGCTCGGTCGGTGCCGGCGAAACGATCACCTTCCTGGGCTCAACCGGGACCCTGACGCTGGATCATTCCGAAACCTCGCCTTTTGGCGGCCAGATCGCCAACCTCACGGGGACCTTGAGTACGCACGATTCCATCGACCTCGCGGACATGGTTAGTACGCTCGCTTCGGCGCACTACGTTGCAAGTACGACCAACCCGACCTCCGGAGTGCTCACGGTCAGCGACGGCAGCGGACATACGGAAACATTCAACCTCGTCAATTACACCGGCTCCGGTGTCTTCACGACAACGAGCGACGGCGCGGCAGGAACGCTGGTTTTCGATCCGCCGGCGGCTGCGGTGGCGACGGACTTGGTTGCGCCCGGGGTCGTTTCCACCGACGCACAAGTTTCGCCATCCGGTGTCAACGGCAACATCGCGTTTGCGGCCGCCAGCGCCGACGGAGTCGCATCCGCCAGCTCTACCGCGGACAATGGCGGCGCCGGTTATACCGGGAACTTCTCGGTCGATCCGGTGGTGAACTCGAACGGACAGCAATCGGTCGGATGGCATTTCGCGCTCGACGCAGCGCAGTCCGACCAGATCGCACCCTCGCAAGTATTGTCGCAATCCTATCAAGTTGCGTTGCTCGACGGTCAGCAGGCCAAGGCCGTCACCCAGGAGGTCACGATCCTGACCGGAGGCGCCGGCGGCGACACGTTCGACTTCAAGCCGGGCATGGGCGCCGCAGTCGTGACCAATTTCTCGGAGCAGGCCGCCGACAAGATTGATTTGCAGCAGAGCGCGATTGCCAATTTTGCGCAACTTCAGGCGGCGATGCAGCCCCTCCATGACGGACACGATACGCTCATTGAGCTGAACCACGGCGACACCTTGACACTCGCCAACATCTCCATCAGCCAGCTGCATGCCAACAATTTCATTTTTGCCTGAGCAACGGCTCTGGTTTGAGGTGCGATTCCGCAATGCCAACCACGGGTAAGCCCTGGACTGCCGAACAGGATGAGATACTCCGAACGGAGATCGTTTCGGGGGCCTCGCGTTGCGCGATCTCCCAAAAGCTCGGCCGTTCCGAATCCGCGGTCAAGGCTCGCGCCTATATTTTGCGGTTGAGCCTCCGCCCATCAGGAACGAAAAACCACAGCCGTTCGGGACTCACAGCCAGCTAATGCAATGATTGGGGCGCCCAGTTCCATCCGCTGTCGGCCAAGCGGCAGCACCATTTTACCGGCTGTATCGCGCTTGGTCTCGATCCCATCGGGCATGGCGCATAGCCGACGGCGTCGCGTCGACAGCGACACAATGCCGCTCGCGCCCACCGGCATCCACTGGCCGGGCGCGCCATCGGTCGAAACCGCTGACGATCAGCAGCCTCGATGGCCACACCTGGCTTGCGAGGCAGCCCTTGCTTATGTGATGAGGAAGGCAGCAGTGCAGCGGGCACGACCCGTGGCTCCCGCCATAATTCCTGATCGGGCCCGCGATGTCAGACCTTTCCGCCTTTCCGGTTACCGCACGCTGGCCGGCCAGACATCCTGACCGGCTTCAGCTCTACTCGCTGCCGACGCCGAACGGCGTCAAGGTTTCGATCATGCTGGAAGAGATCGGGTTGCCTTACGAGGTGCATCTCGTCGATTTCAACAAGGATGACCAGAAGACGCCGGAGTTTTTGTCGCTCAATCCGAATGGCAAGATCCCGGCGATCATCGATCCGAACGGGCCGGCCGGCGCACCGCTCGGGCTGTTCGAATCCGGGGCGATCATGCAATATCTGGCCGAGAAAACCGGCCAGCTGTTGCCGGTCGACGCGGCGCGCCGATACCAGACCATTCAGTGGGTGCATTTCCAGATGGGCGGAGTCGGACCGATGTTCGGCCAACTCGGTTATTTCTACAAATTTGCCGGCAAGGAGATCGCCGACAAGCGTCCGCTCGAGCGCTACGTCACGGAATCGAGGCGCCTGCTCGGCGTACTCGAGCAGCATCTCGACGGACGGCGGTGGATGATGGAGGAGGAATACAGCATTGCCGACATTTCCCTGCTCGGCTGGACGCGTAACCTCGTTGGCTTCTACGGCGCCCGCGAACTCGTGGCGTTCGACAGCCTCAGGCATGTCCCGGCCTGGCTCGAACGTTGCCTGGCGCGCCCCGCCGTGCAGCGCGGGCTGGAGATCCCGAAACGGCCCTGAGCGGCCATCGCCCACAGGCATTCGTAAATGACGATCACCATCTACGGCATCAAGAACTGCGAAACCATGAAGAAGGCGCGCGCGTGGCTCGACAGCCATGGCGTGGCCTATGGCTTTCATGACTACAAGACCGCGGGCATCGCGAAGGACAGGCTCAAGCAGTGGAGCGAGGCGCTCGGCTGGGAAGCGTTGCTCAACCGCGCCGGCACCACGTTTCGCAAATTGCCCGATGCCGACAAAGAAGGGCTGAACGAGCGCAAGGCGCTTGCCCTGATGGTGGCGCAGCCATCGATGATCAAACGTCCCGTGCTTGATCTCGGCGGAAAATTGCTGGTCGGGTTCAAGCCGGAGATCTACAGCAGAGAAGTGCCGGCGCCGGGACGATCGCGGAAAATCTAGCTCAGCTCGACGACATCGTCCGATGTGCCACGCCGGTCCGGGCCATGGACGAAGTCGAGGTCGATGACGGCGCGGATGATGCTGACCGGCGCCGCCTTTGGCTTGACGCCCATCAGGTTGTTGATCCTGAAGCCGCCTTCGATGCTGATCGCCTTGTAGGAGCCGACGATCTGCTGGACCTGATTGCGGGTTCCGAACGGCAGCAATAACCGTTCGTAGGAAACGTCCTTGCCGTCGCTATCCTGCACCATCGAGATGGAGTAGGTCGGGCGCCTTCGTGCGAGCAAAGTGCGATAGCAGGCGACCACGCGCGCATATCGATCGGGGCCGATCGCATCGTGGAGATACCGGTTGGTCCGTTTCTCGGGGTCGTCGTTGCCGTAGGTTGCGGCGAGCCTCGCGCCCTCCTGGGTTATCAGGAAACGTGCGCTCTCGCCCTCGCCCTCGACATGGTAGCCCATCATGTCCGGCAGTTCGTCGGCAATGCCGTCCGGCCGGAAATCGGCGATCGCGGGCAAGGAGCGGGGCTCGCGCAGCGCGCGCAGCCATGCATTCAATAGCACGCGTTGCTTGATCGATTTCACCACCGAGGGATTGGTGCTCTCGAATTCCATTTCGAGCTAGCTGAATTCGATCAGATCGCCGGAGGGAATGCGTCCGGGTGCGCGGTGGAACAGGTCGCGGTCAATCACGGCACGAAGTTTCGCGATCGGCAAGGCGTCGTTTCCCCGCATCAGATTCCTGATTTCGAAACCGCCGTCTTCGCTGATGGTTTTCAGCGATGCGAGCACATGCGTGACGTCGCCCGCTTCCGAGAACGGTAACAGCATTCGCTCATACGCGACGATCCGTCCATAGACGTCATCGATGTTGGAGATGGTGTAGACGGGGAGGCCGCGCTTCAGGCATTCATGGTAGACCGGCATCACAATCGGTGCGAGCCGGGTCCCGAGATAGTCGTCGAGATAGCGCCCCTTGCCAGTATTGCCGTAGGCGGTCGACATGCGCGTGCCGTCGCTGTCGATGATCAGGCGCGGTTGCTGCTGGGTCCTGTCCACCGTCATGTAGACCAGATCCGGAAGTTCATCGGAGAGCCGGGAGGGCTGGTATTCCTCCGAACTGGGGATCTGCTGGCCGCGGGCGTAAAGCCGCAGCCAGGTGTTCAGCAGGTCGCGCTGCTTGATCGACTTGACGATCGTGGGATTGGCGCTCTCGAATTCCAAGGCTGCGATCCGGTCGTGATGCAAACACCCGAAGATCGACCGGAAGCGCAAATTTTTGATGAAAATGCGCGGCCTGCGGCAAAATACCCTTAACGGCGGCTTTCCCGGCGCGAGCCCGAAGACGTCCCGCAAACCGCCTGTTTATGGCCGAACGCTCTTCGACTAAAGGCGCAGCGGCGGGGTGGTCGTTCAGGGGTGCCGAGCTTTCGACCTTGCGCAGACCCGGCCGTTGGCGGCATATTCCGCCCTGGAGGTGGCGGGTCTTCCGCGGATGTTCCAAGGCATCCGGGAAGACCTGCTAATTTAGCAAAAATTAGCCACGCGCGGCTGTTCGCGGGGAGGGCTGATGGGGGACATCTGATTGGCTGATGAGTTCATTCTAGAGACCCACGGATTGACCAAGGAATTCGCGGGATTTTTTGCCGTTCGCGATGTCGGCCTGCGGGTTCGCCGAGGCAGCATTCATGCGTTGATCGGGCCGAACGGGGCCGGCAAGACCACATGCTTCAACCTCCTGACTAAATTCCTGAAGCCTTCGGCCGGCCAGATCCGCTACAAGGGACAGGATATCACGGCGCTGGCGCCGGCCGACGTGGCGCGGCTTGGTCTCGTCCGCTCGTTCCAGATATCGGCCGTATTCCCGCATCTGACCGCGCTGGAGAATGTGCGGGTCGCGTTGCAGCGCCAGCACGGCCAATCGTTCGATTTCTGGCGCTCCAAAACCGTGCTCGACCGCTTCAACGGCCGCGCCCGCGAATTGCTTGACGATGTCGGCTTGAGCGAATTTGCGGCGACGCCGGCCGTCGAAATGCCGTATGGGCGCAAGCGCGCGCTCGAGATTGCAACGACGCTGGCGCTCGACCCCGAAATGATGCTGCTGGACGAGCCGATGGCCGGCATGGGGCACGAGGATATCGACAAGATCGCCGCGCTGATCAAGCGCATCTCCGCGAAATTTACCATCCTGATGGTCGAACATAACCTCAGCGTCGTGGCCAACCTTTCCGACATCATCACGGTGCTGACGCGCGGTCACGTGCTTGCGGAAGGCAACTATGCCGACCTGTCCAGGGACGAGCGGGTCAAGGAAGCCTATCTCGGAGCAGGTCATGGCTGAATTGAGATTGGCCGAAGCCGCCGCGCCCAATTCCGCCGTGCCGGCAGCCGCGCCGGTGTTGTCGGTTCAGAACCTGCAGGCCTGGTATGGCGAGTCCCATATCCTCCACGGTGTCAATTTCGACGTGAACACGGGCGAGGTCGTCACCCTGCTCGGACGCAACGGCGCCGGCAAGACCACCACCCTGAAATCGGTGATGGGCATGATCGGCAAGCGCACCGGCTCGATCCGTTTCAACAACCGGGACATCATCCGGACATCGTCGGACCGGATCGCACGCATGGGCGTCGCGTTCTGTCCGGAAGAGCGCGGGATTTTTGCCAGCCTCGACGTGCGCGAAAACCTGCTGCTGCCGCCGGTGGTGCGCAGCGGCGGCCTGTCGCTCGACCAGATCTTCGACCTGTTTCCCAATCTGAAGGAGCGCCTCAACAGCCAGGGCACCAAGCTATCGGGCGGCGAACAGCAGATGCTGGCGATCGCGAGAATCCTGCGCACCGGCGCCCGGTTCCTGATGCTGGACGAGCCGACCGAGGGGCTCGCCCCGGTGATCATCCAGCAGATCGGCCAGACCATTGCTCGGCTGAAGTCGGAAGGTTTCACTATTCTTCTGGTCGAACAGAATTTCCGCTTTGCATCCACGGTCGCGGATCGCTTCTACATCGTCGAGCACGGCAAGATCATCGACGGTTTCACCAACGCCGAACTGCAAGCCAACATGGACAAGCTTCACACCTATCTCGGCGTCTGAGAACAACGAGAAAAAATCACAAGAGGAGAACGATATGAGGAATAAGATTTCGGCGCTGGTGCTGGGAGCCTCGCTGCTGTTCGCAGCAAGCGGCGGGGCGATGGCCCAGGACAAGACCGCCAGGATCGGTGTACTTACGGACCTTTCGGGGTTGTACGCCGATCTCGGCGGACAAGGCTCGATCGTCGCGGCGGAGATGGCGGTTGAAGATTCCGGCATGAAGGCCAAGGGCTGGAAAATCGACATTGTCTCCGCGGATCACCAGAACAAGCCCGATATCGCCACCAGTATCGTGCGCCGGTGGATCGATACCGACAAGGTCGACGTTCTCGCGGATGTGCTGAACTCGGGCGTCGCGCTTGCCGTCAACAACGTCGTGAAGGAAAAAAACAGCATCATGCTCAATTCCGGGGCCGGATCCTCGGAGCTGACCAACTCGCAGTGCACACCGAATACCATCCACTTCGCCTATGACACCTACATGCTGGCCCATAGCACCGGCAGTGCGATGGTGAAGGCCGGTGGGGATAGCTGGTTCTTCATTACGGCGGACTATGCTTTCGGTCATGCGCTTGAGAACGACACCACGGCGGTCATCAAGGCCGCTGGCGGCAAGGTTCTGGGGAGCGTTAATGTTCCGATCAATACGCCGGACTTCTCCTCATACCTGTTGCAGGCCCAGTCATCGAAGGCCAAGGTCATCGGTCTTGCCAATGCCGGTGGCGATACAACCAATTCCATCAAGCAGGCTGCTGAATTCGGTATCGTCAAGGGCGGCCAGAAACTTGCCGGTTTGCTCTTGTTCCTGACGGACGTTCATTCGCTCGGTCTGAAAGTGGCGCAGGGCCTCAGCCTGAGCGAGACGTTTTACTGGGACATGAATGATCAGACCCGGGCTTTCTCGAAGCGGTTCGGCGAACGCATGAAGAATCATGCCATGCCGACGATGATCCAGGCGGGTGTCTATGCGAGCCTGCTGCACTACTTCAAGGCTCTCGATGCGCTTGGCGGCAATCCGCATGACGGCGCCAAGGTGGTGGCCAAGATGAAGGAGATACCGACCGACGATCCGCTGTTCGGCAAGGGTTCGATCCGGATCGACGGCCGCGGAATTCATCCGGCCTACTTGTTCGAAGTCAAGACGCCGGCGGAGTCGAAGGGCGAGTGGGATCTGTACAAGTTGATCGGCACCACGCCCGGCGATCAGGCCTTCCGGCCGCTGGCGGAAAGCAAGTGCTCGCTGGTCAAGCACTGACGCTCGAACTGCCCCGACGGCACGTCGCCGTCGGGGCTCCATCGCACCTGATCCCGGATTGCGCGCGAAAGATCGATCGACATGCAAGCCCTCTACGCCCAGCTCCTGGTCGGACTGATCAACGGCTCGTTCTATGCGCTGTTAAGCCTCGGGCTTGCGGTGATCTTCGGCATGCTCAACATCATCAACTTCGCGCATGGTGCGCTCTACATGATGGGGGCGTTCGTCGCCTATTTCCTGCTCAATCTCGCAAATATCGGCTATTGGCCGGCGCTGATCCTGGCCCCCATTGCGGTCGGGATATTCGGCATGATCCTCGAGCGTACGCTGCTGCGATGGCTGACCGGACTTGATCATCTCTATGGACTCCTGCTCACCTTCGGGCTGGCGCTGATCATCCAGGGCGTGTTCCAGAATTATTTCGGTTCATCGGGGTTGCCCTATTCGATCCCCGATGAGCTCAAGGGCGGCATGAATCTCGGCTTCATGTACTTGCCGGTCTATCGCGGCTGGGTAGTGGTGTTCTCCCTGGTGGTGTGCCTGCTTACCTGGTACCTGATCGAGCGGACCCGGCTCGGCGCCAATCTGCGGGCCGCTACCGAAAATCCGACACTGGTGCGCGCCTTCGGCGTCAATGTGCCAAGAATGATCACATTGACCTACGGACTTGGTGTCGGCCTTGCCGCGCTGGCCGGGGTGTTGTCGGCGCCAATCAATCAGGTGCGGCCGCTGATGGGCGCCGACCTGATCATCGTGGTGTTTGCCGTGGTGGTGATTGGCGGCATGGGCTCGATCATGGGATCGATCATCACCGGCTTTGCGCTTGGCGTGATCGAGGGATTGACGAAATACTTTTACCCCGAAGCCTCCAACACCGTGGTATTTGTCCTGATGGTGCTGGTGCTGCTGGTGAAGCCTTCGGGACTGACGGGGCGGGCGAGCTGACATGACGACGATGACGGACGGCACCTTGGCGGCGGCCCCGCACGCCATTCGCGACGAGATGATCGCGTTCGGCCTTATGACGGTGCTGCTGCTGATCGTGCCGTTCACTGGCGTCTATCCGTTCTTCGTGATGCAGGCGCTCTGCTTTGCGCTCTTGGCCTGCGCCTTCAATCTGCTGATCGGCTATGGCGGACTCCTGTCATTCGGCCATGCGATGTTTCTGGGCACCGCCGGCTACGTTTCGGCGCACGCCCTGAAAGTCTGGGGTCTTCCGCCCGAACTTGGCATTCTCGCCGGTACCGCCGCCGCCGCCGGGCTTGCCATCATCACCGGGCTCGTCGCGATCCGCCGTCAGGGCATCTATTTCGCAATGATCACGCTCGCGCTGTCACAACTGCTCTATTTCATCTATCTGCAGACCCCGTTCACCCATGGCGAGGACGGCATCCAGGGCGTCCCGCAGGGTTACCTGTTCGGATTCTTCAATCTCGCCAAGCCCACGGTGCTCTATTACGTCGTGGTCGCCGGGTTCCTGCTCGGCTTTCTGCTGATTTTCCGCACCATCAACTCGCCGTTCGGCGAGGTGTTGAAATCGATCCGGGAAAACGAGCAGCGCGCCATTTCGCTCGGCTACAAAACCGATCAGTACAAGTTGCTCGCCTATATCCTGTCGGGGACACTGGGCGGATTTGCTGGCTCGCTGAAAGTGTTTGTGGCGCAGAATGCGTCACTGACGGACGTGCACTGGAGCATGTCCGGCGAAATCGTGCTGATGACGCTGGTAGGCGGCCTCGGCACCATTTTTGGTCCCGTCGTCGGTGCCTTTGTCATCATCGCCATGGAGCAATATCTGGCCGGGTTCGGGCAGTGGGTGACGGTGATCCAGGGCGTGATCTTCGTGATCTGCGTGCTGGCGTTCCGGCGCGGCATTATCGGCGAAATCGCGTATTATTTCCGGCGCTCGCTCTAGAGGGCCGGTTTCCGGCCATTTCCGGGCCTTACAAAGCGGTGGATGACCGGGTTCCCGGGCCGCGCGCGGCGCGCTTGGCGGTGAAAATGGTTTATGACACTCGTGTGACAGGCCGCTTTCTGCCGGTCATTTCCGCAACCATGGACACTTCAGATGCTGCGCTGGTTTCGTGCCTTTCTGCCCAGAGAGGAGCGGTTTTTCGACCTGTTTGCCCGGCATTCCCAGACCGTCGTGCAGGGCGCGCTGGCGCTGCAGGACATGCTGCGCGGAGGCGACGAGACCCCGGTGTTCTGCCAGCGGGTCAACCAGTTCGAGAATGACGCCGACAATATCACCCGTGAGGTGCTCACCGCGGTGCGCCGCACCTTCATCACCCCGTTCGACCGCGTCGACATCAAGAACCTGATCACTTCGATGGATGATGCCATCGATCAGATGCAGCAAACCGCCAAGGCGGTGGTGCTATTCGAGGTTCGCACGTTCGAGCCGCCGATGCGGGAGATCGGAACGCTGCTGGTCGAGTGCGCCAATCTGGTCGGCCGCGCCCTGCCGCTGCTGCAATCGATCGGCGACAATGTCGCGATGCTGACGGCGATCACCGAGGAGCTGACCAAGCTGGAAGGCCGGGTCGACGATCTCCACGATATCGGCCTGAAAGAGCTTTTCCTCAAGCATCGCAACGCCAATACGATGGATTTCATCGTCGGCGCCGAGATCTATGACCATCTCGAGAAGGTCGCCGACCGCTTCGACGACGTTGCCAATGAGATCAACAGTATCGTGATCGAACAGGTATAGGGCAGGGCCGCGCAGTGGATGCCACGCTTGGTCTTCCGATTCTGGTCGGATTAATTGCAGTCGCGCTGCTGTTCGACTTCCTCAACGGATTGCACGACGCCGCCAATTCCATCGCCACGATCGTGTCGACCCGGGTGCTGCGGCCGCAATACGCGGTATTGTGGGCGTCGTTCTTCAATTTCGTCGCCTTCGCGGTGTTCGGATTGAACGTCGCCCATACGATCGGCGTCGGCATCATCGAGCCCAGCGTGATCGATGCGCAGGTGATCTTCGCTGCGCTGGTTGGTGCGATCGTCTGGAACCTGATCACCTGGGGATTGGGAATACCGTCGAGCAGTTCGCATGCGCTGATCGGCGGGTTGGTCGGCGGCGGACTGGCCAAGGCGGGAATTTCGGCCGCGGTCTGGAGTGGTTTGTCGAAGACGCTGCTGGCTATCGTGCTGTCGCCGCTGGCCGGATTTCTGCTGGCGCTGGTTCTGGTCGCGATCGCGTCCTGGGCATCGGTCCGCTCGACGCCATTCGCGGTCGATCGCGCGTTCCGCATCCTGCAGTTTGCCTCGGCCTCGCTGTATTCGCTCGGGCATGGCGGCAACGACGCGCAGAAAACCATGGGCATCATCGCGGTGTTGCTCTATTCGCAAGGCTATCTCGGCGAGCATTTTTCGGTGCCGTTCTGGGTGGTGCTGGCGTGCCAGGCGTCGATGGCGCTGGGGACCCTGATGGGCGGCTGGCGGATCGTGCGCACCATGGGGCTGCGGATCACCAAGCTGACGCCGATGCAGGGATTTTGCGCCGAGACCGGCGGCGCCGCGACGCTGTTCATGGCGACCTTCCTCGGCGTGCCGGTTTCGACCACCCATACCATCACCGGCGCCATCGTCGGCGTCGGTTCGGCGCGTCGGCTGTCGGCGGTCCGCTGGAACGTGGCAAGCTCGATAGTCTACGCCTGGGTCATCACCATCCCGGCTGCGGCGGCCGTCGCCGCGCTGGCCTATTGGGTGGTATCGGCGCTGCGATGAGCGAATAGCCGGCGATTGGAGTTCGTTCGCCCATTCCTTATATGGGGTGTGCCGATCCCGCTTGATTCAGCCCGATTTCCCTGCCACAGGCTCGCTGATGTCAGAACTTGCCCTTTCAGCCGACCCCTCGTCTCGTTCGCCGCTCGCCGCCGAGGTCGAGCGCCGGCGCACGTTTGCCATCATCTCGCATCCCGACGCCGGCAAGACCACGCTGACCGAGAAATTGCTGCTGTTCGGCGGTGCCATCAACCTCGCCGGTCAGGTCAAGGCCAAGGGCGAGCGTCGCAACACCCGTTCGGACTGGATGAAGATCGAGCGCGAGCGCGGCATTTCGGTCGTCACCTCGGTGATGACGTTTGAATTCGAAGGCCTGGTGTTCAACCTGCTGGACACACCCGGCCACGAGGACTTTTCCGAAGACACCTACCGCACCCTGACCGCGGTAGACTCCGCCGTCATGGTGATCGATGCGGCCAAGGGCATCGAAGCGCGGACGCGAAAGCTGTTCGAGGTCTGCCGCCTCCGCGACATTCCCATCATCACCTTCATCAACAAGATGGACCGCGAGAGCCGCGATTCGTTCGAGCTGCTCGATGAAATCGAAAAGACACTGGCGCTCGACACCACGCCGATGACCTGGCCAGTCGGGCGTGGCCGCGATTTCCTCGGCACCTACGACGTCACCAACGGCGGCGTTCGCCTGCTTGAGGGCGGCGGTGCCAAGACCGGTGCCGCACAACAGATCGACATCGCCGATCTCGCCGGCCGCAATGCCAATCTCGACGTCGGCGCGATCAAGGATGAACTCGCTTTGGTGTCCGAGGCGTGCAAGCCGTTCGATCTCGAGGCGTTTCGCGAAGGACACCTCACGCCGGTCTATTTCGGCAGCGCGCTGCGCAATTTCGGAGTCGGCGACCTGCTGGAAGGACTCGGCCGCTTCGCGCCGCCGCCGCGCGCGCAGGACAGCAATTTGCGCAAGGTCGAGGCCGCCGAGCCGCGGATGAGTGCCTTCGTGTTCAAGATCCAGGCCAATATGGATCCCAACCATCGCGACCGCATCGCCTTCGCCCGGCTCTGCTCCGGCAAGCTGACGCGCGGCATGAAGGTAAAGCTGGTGCGCACCGGCAAGAACATGAGCCTGTCCAGCCCGCAGTTCTTCTTCGCCCAGGATCGCGCGCTGGCGGATGAGGCCTTCGCCGGCGATGTCGTCGGCATTCCCAATCACGGCACGCTGCGGATCGGCGATACCCTGACCGAAGGCGAGGAAATCACCTTTGTCGGCGTCCCCAGCTTTGCGCCGGAAATCGTCCGCCGGGTGCGGCTGACCGATGCGATGAAGGCGAAGAAGCTCAAGGAAGCCTTGCAGCAGATGTCGGAAGAGGGCGTGGTCCAGGTGTTCCGCCCGCGTGACGGTGCACCGGCACTGGTCGGCGTGGTCGGTCCGCTGCAGCTCGACGTGCTGAAAGCGCGGCTGGATGCCGAATACGCACTGCCGGTGGAATTCGAAGTCAGCGAATTTCAGTTGGCGCGCTGGATTTCCTCGGACGATCGACGGAAGCTCGATGCCTTCATTGCCGCCAACGGCTCCGGCGTTGCCGACGACGTCGACGGTGATCCGGTGTTTTTGGCCAGGAACGAGTTCTATCTCGGGTACACCAAGGAACGCGCCGAGGGCATCGTTTTTTCCAGCATCAAGGATGTGAAGAAAAAGGCGTGAGCTGGCCGGGACCCGGCCGCCGCGGTGCTGTGCCGAGAAGCAGGCTCTTGACTGCCGCGGGCGGGCGCATAATTCCAGCCCATCGGTCCAACAAGGCCAGGTCATGGTCAGGCGTTGTTTTGCAATCCTTGTCGTCGTCCTCGGTCTTTCCGTCGCCGGGGCGGCGGAGGCGCGGCGGCGGCACCAGATCGATGCCACGCCGTTTTCGCATGCGCCGTGCAGCGTGCTCGAGGGGCGGCCCTGCACGCCGTCCTTCTGCAGCGTGTTCAACCACGGGCCTTGCATTCCCGAGATCGATTATCCCTATGGCGAGAACCTGCAGCTGACGATTCAAACGGTGCCGCCGAAGGACGATGCCGCCAAATATGTCAGGCCCGACCACGACCTCGACACCATCGGCGACCTGTTTGCGGAATTGCGGTCCTGCTGGTCGCCGCCGGCGGCCGACACGGCGCGCGAGGGCATGCAGATGTCGGTGCGTTTCAGCTTCAAGCGGTCCGGCGAGATCATCGGCGCGCCGCGCATGACCTACGCCACCGCGGGGGTTTCGCCGGACATCCGCGAAACCTACCTGAAGGCGATCAACGCTTCGCTCGATGCCTGCGTGCCGCTGAAATTCACCGGTGGCTTGGGCGGCGCGCTGGCCGGACGTCCGATCGCGATCCGCTTTGTCGACAACCGGGAATTGGGCAAGCCGACGAAATAATCGGGTCCGAACAGGCTTTAGCCGGTCTGCTTTCTTGCATCCGGAGCGACCTCACCGTCGAGCCAGTCCTGTTCTTCCGCCAAAGCCCGCCAGGCCGCTTCCATGCGTTTGAAGCGAAGGTGGGCGGGCTGGTCAGCGGCGCGTTCGGCCAACTGCGCGCAATTCTCCGCATTTTCCAGAAAGTGCTGCGACTGCTTCATGGTGTCCTCCTGTTGTGGAGGACATAAGGGGCGGCGGTCGGCATTCAACACGCATGAAATGACCATTTATCCCCCACATGAACCGGTGTTCAGGCAGCTTGCGACATAGCGACATTTACGAGGCAATTGTGGGACACCTCCGGAACCCCAGGGGGATCGTGCGGCGCGCAAAAAGGCTGGCAAAAAGGCGCGGCATGGGTAAGTTGAGCCCGCTGCCGCGAGCTGGCAGCGCTGGACTTCGCAGAAATTCTCAAAAATTCTCAAGAGGAATGGTCATGAAATCGGTCACCGCATTGGGCTTGGTCATACTGGTTTGCTCGCTCCACGCGGCGAACGCCGTGCCAGATAGGAAACTGCCCGCGGTCGATTTTTCGAAGATGACCTGCGAGGAATTCTGGGAGAAAACCATCGCAAGCGATCGAGGCCCATTTCTATTCTGGCTGAGCGGCTATTTCGGGCACCAGAAAAACTCGTCGGTGCTGGATCCGGTGGAGTTCACCGAAAAGACCAAAGCCCTGTCGGAGTACTGCTCGAAACAGCCCAACGACAGCATTCTCTCCGCCGCCGCGAAGACTTTCGTCAATTAAAGCACTTTCGGCTCATTCGAATCATTGCTTCTTCCGAGGCCTCGTGGTTCGAGACGCGCGAAGGCGCGCTCCTCACCATGAGGGTCTGAGACCTCATCCTGAGGAGCATCGCGAAGCGATGCGTCTCGAAGGATGAAGCCGCTTCGAACTTGATCCAACGTCGCGGGGCGCGCTCGGGCGGATTTCGCGCATTGCGATTAATGCCCTTAAGATGACAGGCGAAACTTCTGAAATTCGAGCCTGCGGAGGACATCGTGGGATTGCTGGTGATGATTCTGGGACTTCTGCTGTTCCTCGGCGTCCATACCCTCACCACCCAGCGCGACGTGCGCGCGCGCGCGATCGGCGCGATGGGTGAGGGCGGCTACAAGGTCGGCTACGCGTTGGCCTCGCTGCTCGGTCTCGTGCTGATTGTCTGGGGCTTTGCCCACTATCGCGCGGCGGGAATGTGGGTGGTTTGGACCCCGCCGACGGCGTTCAAGCACATCACCGTGGCGCTGATGCTGCCGGCGGTCATCCTGGTGGTGGCATCCTATATCCGCGGCCGCATCTACACCGTGCTGAAGCATCCGATGCTGGCGGGCGTCAAACTGTGGGCCGCAGCGCACCTGCTCGCCAACGGCGATCTCGGCTCGATCATCCTGTTCGGCTCGTTCCTCGGATGGGCGGTCTTCGATCGGATCTCGCTGAAGCATCGCACCGACCCCGGCGCGCCGCCGATCCCCGTCGGCGGCATCGGCAATGACCTGATTGCCGTGGCCGTTGGCATCGTCGCCTATCTGGCGCTGGCCCTGGTATTTCATCCCGTCGTGATCGGCGTTCCCGTCATCGGAGCATAAGAATGTCTGTCCAATCCACCATCCGGCGCAAGACTGCGCCGGATATTCGCGCCCGCAAGAACGGCGAGCCCATCGTCATGCTCACCTCGTACCATGCGCACACCGCAGCCCTGGTCGACCGCCATTGCGACGTCATCCTGGTCGGCGATTCCCTGGGCAATGTGATGCATGGTTTCGAGACCACGGTGCCGGTGACGCTGGACATGATGATCCTGCAGGGCCGCGCGGTGATGCGGGGCTCGCAGCATGCGCTGGTCGTGGTGGATATGCCGTTCGGCTCCTATGAGGCTTCCAGGGAGCAGGCATTTCATGCCGCGGCGCGGATCCTGAAGGAGACCCATTGCGGCGCGGTGAAGCTCGAAGGCGGCGTGCGGATGGCGGAGACGATCGCATTCCTCGCCGAGCGCGGCGTTCCGGTGATGGGTCACATCGGATTAACGCCGCAGTCGATCAACACACTGGGATCGTTCCGCGCCCAGGGCCGCGAGGAGGGCAGTTGGGAGCCGATCGAGAACGATGCCCGCGCGGTTGCGCAGGCCGGCGCATTCTCGGTCGTGGTCGAGGCGGTGGCCGAACCGCTGGCCCGGAAGATCACGGAATCGATCGCCATCCCCACCATCGGCATCGGCGCCAGTGCGGCTTGCGACGGCCAGGTCCTTGTGCTGGAAGATATGCTGGGATTGTCGCCAAGGGCGCCGAAATTCGTCCGCCGCTATGGCAATCTCGGCCCGATGATCGAGGCCGCCATCGAGGGCTACGCCGCCGATGTCCGCGCCCGCGCATTCCCGGGTCCGGAGCATGTCTACGGCATGAAGGCCAAAGGCTGAGAGAAAAGCCGAGCAAGAGTTGCGCCACGACCATGGACTGGAAAGACTACGCCATTCCCGCGATGCGGATCGAGGCGCGCTTCGGCGACCGCGTGGTGCCGGCGTTTTGCCAGCGGCCGAGCAGCATCTGGGCGATGGTGTCGGAGGCGGCGGCGCGAAATCCGGACGGCGAGGCGCTGGTCTGCGGCGAACGGCGGATCAATTGGCGTGACGTCGTGCTGCAATCCGCGAGCGTTGCGGCGGGGTTGCGGAAGATCGGCATCGGCGCCGGCGACCGGGTGGCGCTGCTGCTCGGCAACCGCATCGAGTTCGTGCTGGCGGTGTTCGCCGCGGCAAATCTCGGTGCCGTAACGGTGCTGCTCGGCACCCGGCAACAGAGGCCCGAGATCGCGCACGTCCTCAACGATTGCGGCGCCGTGCTGCTGATCCATGAGGCCGCGCTTTCGGACCGCCTGCCCGACGCGGGCGATATTCCCGGCCTGAAGCATCGGTTGGCCGTCGATGATGGCGATGCCGGTTCGGCATTTCCCGATCTCGCCGACAACGCGCCGCTGCAGAATCATGCCGATGTCGACGAGCAGGATACCGCGATGATCCTTTATACATCCGGTACCACGGGACGGCCCAAGGGGGCGATGCTCGCGCATTGCAACATCATCCATTCGGCGATGATCTACGAGGCCTGCATGGCGTTGACCGCAACGGATCGTTCGATCGCGGCGGTTCCGCTTGCGCATGTCACCGGCGTCGTCGCCAATATCATGAGCATGGCCCGCTGCGCCGCCACGCTGATCATCGTCGCCGAGTTCAAGGCCGCAGAATATCTCAAGATCGCCGCGCGCCAACGCGTCACGCAGACCGTGATGGTGCCGGCGATGTACAATCTCTGCCTGCTGCAGGCGGATTTCGATTGCCACGATCTAACCTCATGGCGGATCGGCGGCTTCGGCGGCGCGCCGATGCCGATTGCCACCATCGAGCAATTGGCGACCAAGATTCCGGGCCTCAAGCTGCTCAACGCCTACGGTTCGACCGAGACCACTTCGCCCTCGACGATCATGCCGCCGGAGCTGACCGCCACTCATATCGACAGCGTCGGCCTGCCCTGTCCGGGTGCGCATATCATCGTGGTCGATGCCGGCGGTCGCGAGCTGCCGCGCGGCGAGATCGGGGAGATCTGGATTCACGGCGGCTCGGTCATCAAGGGTTACTGGAACAATCCGAAGGCGACTGCCGAGAGCTTTACCGGCGGATACTGGCACTCCGGCGATCTTGGCTCGATCGACGCGCAAAATTTCGTGCGTGTGTTCGATCGTCAGAAGGACATGATCAATCGGGGCGGACTGAAGATCTATTCGGCCGAAGTCGAATCGGTGCTCGCGGGCCATCCCGACGTGGTCGAGAGCGCCGTGATCGCCAAGCCGTGCCCGGTGCTGGGTGAGCGGGTGCATGCCGTGATCGTCACCCGCGGCGGCGATGTCACCGGCGAAGCGCTGCGTGCCTGGTGCGCCGAGCGGCTTTCCGACTACAAGGTGCCGGAGACGGTGACATTGACGGCCGAACCATTGCCGCGCAACGCCAATGGCAAGGTCATGAAGAAGCAGTTGCGCGACGCGTGGGCCGCCGCGCGGTGAGTGCGGCGGAGCCGCCGGCTTTGCCTTGCCGCCGCCATATCGCTAGGGTAACGCCGCCGGCGCGTGGGGCCATGGGTCCGGCTCGGCTGTTCGGTTGCGGCCGCTCATCGGGGATGGGATAGCTATAAGTGTCTGAATTATTTGACGAAGTCGACGAGGACGTCCGTCGCGATCAGCTCAAGAAGCTGTGGGACCAATATTCGATCTACATTGTCGCCGCCGCGCTGCTGCTGATCGCCGCGGTGGGCGGCTGGCGTGGCTATCAGTATCTGGAGGCGAAGAAGGCGGCGGAGGCCGGCGTGGCCTTCGACAAGGCGATCGAGCTCTCCGAGCAGAACAAGTCTGCGGAAGCCGAAGCGGCCTTCAGCAGCCTCGCTGCCACGGCCCCCTCGGCCTATCGCATGCTGGCGCGGTTGCGCGCTGCAGCCGAAGTCGCCGCCCGCGATCCGCAGGCGGCCGTGAAGCTCTATGACGATATCTCGACCGATCGCAGCATCGGCGCGCTGGAGCAGGAACTCGCCCGAATCCGTGCCGCTGGCCTGCTGGTGGATACCGCAACCTATGCCACCATGCTTCAGCGCCTTGAGCCTTCCACCGCACCACAGGCAACCTTTCGCCACACCGCACGCGAACTGCTGGCGCTGTCGGCTTGGCACGCCAACGATACGACCAACGCGCGCAAATGGCTGGATTTGATCGCCAACGATACCGAGACGCCGCCCGGCCTGCGCTCGCGCGCCGAAGCGCTGCAGGGCCTGCTGCCGCCGGTCGCGAAGAGCTGACGGCGGGAAACCGGTTGAGTGAGAAACTGACAATGCGCCTGTCGCAACGCCTGGTCGCCGCTGCTGTTCTCGTCGCGCTGTCGGGCGCCTTGGCGGGCTGCTCCAGCAGCTTGGGCAGTTGGGATCCGAGCGATTTGCTCGACTTCCTCGATACCAAGAAAAAGCTGCCGGGCGAGCGCAAGGAGGTCTTCCCCGACGGTGTGCCGGGCCTCGAACAGGGCGTACCAAAGGACTTGTACAAGGGCGCCGTCGAGCAACAGCAACTCGATCAACAGAACGCCGAAGCGGCCGCCGCGGCGGCGCCGCCTCCTGAAGAGCCCAAGACCAAGAAATCCAAAGCCAGGAGCAAGAGGCCGGCGACGGCGAGCACGGCGCCGGCCGCTGCGCCTGATCCCGGCGCCACGTCTGAGGAAGAGGGCGGCGCCGCTGCCGTGCCGCCCGCGCCCAAGCCCAAGAAGACGGCTCGTCGGAGCACCACCGCGCCGCCGCCGGATCAGGATGCCGCGCAACCGGCTCCAGCCGCGCCGGCCCAGCCCGGCCAATCGGCCCAGCAATCCGGTCAGCCATTCCCGGCGCCGCTGCCGGGCGGCAGCTTCAGCCGCTAGATTTCCTGCCTGCATTGACATGCGCTTGCTAACAGGCGCAGGGATCGGCCATGTCCTTCACGATCGCCATTATCGGCCGGCCCAATGTCGGAAAATCAACGCTGTTCAATCGGCTGGTTGGGCAAAAGCTGGCGCTGGTCGATAACGAGCCGGGGGTGACGCGCGATCGCCGCGAAGGCGAAGGACGTCTCGGCGATCTCGAATTCACGGTGATCGATACCGCCGGACTCGATGAAGGCGCCAAGGGGTCGCTGACCGCGCGGATGCAGGAGCAGACCGAGGCGGCGATCGGTCTTGCCGACGCCTTGATGTTCGTGGTCGACGCCCGCGCCGGCCTCACGCCGAACGATCGCGCGTTTGCCGATTTCGCGCGCCGCGCCAACAAGCCGGTGGTGCTGGTCGCCAACAAGAGTGAAGGCAGGCACGGCGATGCCGGCGCGATGGAAACCTACGCGCTCGGGCTCGGCGAGCCGATCCAGATTTCGGCCGAACATGGCGAGGGGCTCAGCGACCTCTACGATGCGTTGCGCACGCTGATGCCGGAGCAGGCCGAGGAGCTGGAGGTGTTTGACGATGACGACATCGTCGAACCGGACGACGAGCTGTCGAAACGGCCGATACGGGTAGCCATCGTCGGCCGTCCCAATGCCGGCAAGTCGACGCTGATCAATCGTCTGCTCGGCGAGGAACGCCTGCTGACCAGCGCCGAAGCCGGTACCACGCGTGATGCGATTTCTGTCGAGGTCAACTGGCAGGGTCGGGATTTTCGCGTGTTCGATACCGCGGGCCTGCGGCGGCGCTCGCGGATCGAGGAGAAGCTCGAGAAGCTGTCGGTCGCGGACGCGCTGCGCGCCATCCGCTTCGCCGAAGTCGTGGTGCTGATGATGGACGCGCAGAACAAATTCGAAGAGCAGGATTTGCGTATCGCAGATCTGATCGAGCGCGAGGGACGGGCGTTGGTGATCGCCGCCAACAAATGGGATTTGATGGGCCGGCAGTCCAGCCTGATTGCGGCGCTGCGCACCGACGCCGATCATCTGTTGCCGCAGGTCAAGGGCATGCCCATCGTTGCGGTGTCGGGCCTGATGGGCGAGGGTATCGACCGGCTGATGAGCGCGATCGAACAGGCCTACGCCACCTGGAACAGGCGGGTGCCGACCGCATCGCTCAATCGCTGGTTCGAGCAGGCCGTCGCTGCCAACCCGCCGCCGGCGGTGTCGGGCCGGCGGCTAAAACTGAACTACATCACGCAGGCCAAGGCACGGCCGCCGAGTTTTGTGCTGTTCTGTTCGCGCGCCGATGCCGTGCCGCAGTCCTACCTCCGCTATCTCGTGAATTCCTTGCGCGAATTCTTCGAGCTTCCCGGCACGCCGGTGCGGATCACGCTGCGCGAGAAGGCCAATCCGTACGCCTACAAGCGAAAGCGGCCGTCGTGAGCGAAGGAACCGCGCCGGAGCGTCCGCTCGAGGTGACCGCCATGCGCGGTGGCGCGGTGGCCTTCATCTTCGTCACCATCCTGCTCGACATGTTCGCGCTCGGCATGATCATGCCGATCCTGCCCAAACTGGTCGAAAGTTTCGTCGACAACGACACCGCCAGTGCGGCGCGCATCTTCGGCCTGTTCGGCACCGCGTGGGCGCTGATGCAGTTTTTCTTCTCGCCGATCCTCGGCGGCCTGTCGGACCGGTTCGGCCGGCGGCCGGTGGTGCTGCTGTCGAATTTCGGACTCGCGTTCGATTACGTGCTGATGGCGCTGGCGCCGTCGCTGATCTGGCTGTTCGTCGGCAGGGTGATTTCAGGCATCACCTCGGCCAGCGTCTCGACCGCCTTTGCCTACATCGCCGACATCACGCCGCCGGAACGGCGGGCGGCGGTGTTCGGCAAGGTCGGCGCGGCCTTCGGCGCCGGATTCATTCTGGGCCCGGCGATCGGAGGTTTGCTCGGCGGCATCGGGCCGAGGCTGCCGTTCTGGGCCGCCGCGGGCCTGAGTTTCGCCAATGCGGTTTACGGCTTGCTGATCTTGCCGGAGTCGCTGCCGCGCAGTCGCCGTTCGCCGTTCCGCTGGAAAAGCGCCAATCCGCTCGGCGCGCTGCACCTGTTGCGTTCCGACCGGGTTCTTGCCGGACTGTCGGTAGCGAATTTCTTTGCGCAACTCGCCCATGTGGTGCTGCCGAGTACGTTCGTGCTCTATGCGACCTACCGCTATGGCTGGAATACAGCGACCGTCGGCCTCACGCTCGCCATGGTGGGCATTTGTGCGATGGCCGTGCAGGGGGCCGCGATCGGGCCCATCGTCCGACGGTTCGGCGAGCGCCGGGCGCTACTGCTCGGGCTTGGCTGCGGCGTCGTCGGCTTCCTGATTTTCGGGGTCGCGCCGAGCGGCCCGCTATTCTGGCTCGGCATTCCCGTGATGGCATTGTGGGGCCTCGCCGGCGCGGCGACGCAGGCGTTGATGACGCGATTGGTCGCGCCCGTGCAGCAGGGCCAATTACAGGGCGCAACCAGCAGCGTGCAGAGCCTGTCCCAACTGGTGGGGCCGTCGCTGTTCACGCTGACATTTGCCTATTTCATCGGCACGCAGACGCCCCTGCAACTGCCCGGCGCGCCGTTCCTGCTGGCGTCGGCGCTGCTGGGGTTGGCGCTATTGATCGCGGCGCGCGTGACGGCGGCCGACGGCGTCGCCGCCTAGCCGCGGCGCACGCTAAGCTGGCGCGCGAAAGCTCATCAAGGTGCGGGTCTTGTAATCAAAGAACTTGCCGGTCTCGGTCCACGCCGGCGCGCACATCGGAACGATGAATTCCGCGGCCTGCTCCGGCGTATCGAGCGTCATCGGATCTTCGCCGGGAAACACGGTGGCGCGCATCCGGGTGCGGATCGGGCCGGGGCTGAACAGGTTGACGCGGATCGGCGTCGATGCCGTCTCATTGGCCCACACCCGCACCAGCGCCTCCAGGGCGGCCTTGGAGGCGGAGTAGGGACCGAGATAGGCCAGCGCCTTGTTGGAGGCGGCCGAGGTGACGAATACGGCGCGGCCGGCGTCGGACTGGCGGAGCAGCGGCTCCATGCAGCGGATCAACTGGAAGTTCGCGGTGACGTTGATTGCCATCACGTCGGTCCATGGCTTGAGCTCGATATGTCCGAGCGGTGAGGAAGGACCGGCGACGCCGGCATTGCCGACCAGAATGTCGAGCTTGCCATGACGTTCGTGCAGCGCCGCGCCGAGCCGCGCGATTCCCTCGAAATCGGTGAGGTTGAGCGGCACCAGCGTGGCGCTGCCGCCCTCTTTTTTTATTTCGTCATCGAGCTCTTCGAGGCCACCCTGGGTCCGCGCCACGGCAACGATGTGCGCGCCGGCCCTGGCCAGCGCGCGGGCGGTGGCATAGCCGATGCCGCGCGAAGCGCCGGTTACGAGAGCAATGCGGGATCCGAGCGGAAGGGGCATGAGGCGACTCTGTTCGCGGTCGTCCCCGCGAACGCGGGGACCCATACGCCGTGAGGGTTATGATGCTGGAAAGTGTTCGTGTCTTGTGCTCGAACAACCGACGCCGGTGGTTATGGGTCCCGCGTTCGCGGGGACGACGTGGTGGGTGGCTTAGCTCGCCTCCGCCAGCAGCGACAATTGCCGCGGCTGCGGCTCGGCCTGGGTCATGTCGGTGAGCGGGGTCGGATATTCGCCGGTAAAACAATGATCGGTGAATTTCGGATGGGCGGGATCGCGGCCGGGTTCGCCCATGGCGCGATAGATGCCGTCGACCGACAGGAACGCCAGCGAGTCGGCGCCGATCAACTGCCGCATCTCGTCGAGGTTGTGGGTCGCCGCCAGCAGGCCGGCGCGGTCGGGGGTGTCGATGCCGTAATAATCCGGATGCGTGATCGGCGGCGAGGCGATGCGGAAATGCACCTCGCGGGCACCGGCGTCACGCATCATCTTGACGATCTTCTTCGATGTGGTGCCGCGCACCAGCGAATCGTCGATCAGTACGATCCGCTTGCCCTCGATCGCAGCGCGGTTGGCGGAGTGCTTCATGCGCACGCCGAGTTCGCGCACGCTCTGTGTCGGCTGAATGAAGGTGCGGCCGACATAGTGGTTGCGGATGATGCCGAGTTCGAACGGCACGCCGGATTCCCGGGAATATCCGATCGCCGCTGGCACGCCGGAATCCGGCACCGGGACCACGACGTCGGCGTCGACATGGCTTTCGCGGGCAAGTTCGGCGCCCATCGCCTTGCGCACGTCGTAAACGGAACGGCCGCCGACGATGGAGTCCGGACGCGAGAAATAGATGTATTCGAAGATGCATGGCCGCGGCGGCATCGGCGGGAACGGCTTGTGGCTCTGCGCCCCGCGCTCGTCGAACACGACGACTTCGCCGGGATCGATGTCACGGAGGTATTTCGCGCCGATGATGTCGAGCGCACAGGTTTCGGAGGCGAGGATCGGACAGCCGTCGAGTTCGCCGAGCACCAGCGGGCGAATGCCGAGCGGATCGCGGGCGCCGATCAGCTTCTTGTTGGTCAGCGACACCAGCGAATAGGCGCCTTCGATGGCGCGGAGCGATTCGATGAAGCGGTCGATGAAGCGGTTGCGCTTGGACTGCGCCACCAGATGCAGGATGACCTCGGTGTCGGTGGTGGACTGCATCATGGCGCCGTTGCGCACCAGTTCGCGCCGCAGGGTCAGGCCGTTGGTGAGATTGCCGTTGTGACCGACGGCAAAGCCGCCGGCATTGAGTTCGGCGAACAGCGGCTGGACGTTGCGCAGGATGGTCGCGCCAGTGGTGGAATAGCGGACATGGCCGATGGCGGCATTGCCGGGGAGGCGCTCGATCACCTCGCGGCGGGAAAAGGTGTCACCGACCAGACCGAGCCGGCGCTCGGAGTGAAACCGGGCTCCGTCGAAGGAGACGATGCCGGCGGCCTCCTGGCCGCGGTGCTGCAAGGCGTGCAATCCGAGAGCGGTGATGGCGGCGGCTTCGGGATGGCCAAAAATGCCGAACACGCCGCATTCCTCGCGCAGCGTGTCGCCGTTCAGGTCCTGGTCGGTTAGGTCGAGATCAAGGTGTGCCGCCGCATCGGAAGGGCTCTGTATCTCGTCCATCGCGCCTCTCTTTTGGCCTGTATCAATGTCCCGCGGGTTTCTCGATCAGCTTTTTCAGGCTGTCGCGGGCAGGTTTGCTATAGCCATCACCAGCGCCCGGCGTCCCGGGGTCGGTATCCGTCTGTTCGTCATCCGGCTTGTTCTTCTTGAATCTCTTCAAGATGGTGTTCTCGGGGTCATCCGGCAAGAGCGACATCAGCCAATCCCCGGTTCCCTGCAGCACCACCCGGGATTTTGCCCCGGTCACCCAGTCGGGGCGCTGCTTGTCGGGAACCAGCCAGCTGAAGAACATGAAGGCGACGACCACGATCAGCAGGCCTCGTGCCAGCCCGAACAGGAAGCCGAGGGTGCGGTCAAGCGCGCCGATCCGGGAGTCCAGGATCATGTCCGAAATCCGTACCGTGATGATGGAAACCACGATCAGGGTACCGATGAACACGCCGGCGACGACCACCACGCTGGCGACCGTGTCGTTGTTGAAATAGGTCTTGGCGGTCGGCAGCAGCTTCCCGAACGCGTAAAGGGTAACCAATGCCGCGGCGCCCCATGCCGCGATCGACAGGATCTCCCGCATAAAGCCGCGTACCATCGCGAGCAGGCCGGATATCAGCATCACAGCGAGCAGGACGAGATCAAGTATCGTTATCGGCATCGGCTGGTCAGGTCCGCTCGTAAGGTTAAGACCGCGAATCGGGGGCAAGGTCGGAAATCGTGACCTGGCCGCGCGCGGGTTGTATAGCGGCGGGGGCCGGCTAGGTCACGCCGCTTTAGCCGTTCTCGCGACGGAATCGTGCCGGTGTGGCATTTTTCTCCGTCTCCGCCCCGTCCCGGATTCTCTTTGGATTGCCGCGCGCGGCGATATCCGCCACCAGGGTGGTCAATCCGCCGACGGTATTGAGCGAAAGGCCGGCGTCGCCTCCGACCTCGCCACGCGCCGATTCCGGCAGCACCGCGCGCCCGAACCCAAGCTTTGCCGCCTCCTTCAGCCGCGCCGAGGTTTGCGCCACCGGCCGCACCGCACCCGACAGCGAAATCTCGCCGAAATATACCGCGTCCGTCGGCAACGGCGCGTTAACCAGAGATGACACCAGTGCGGCAGCGGCCGCGAGGTCGGCCGCCGGCTCCTGGATCCGCAGGCCGCCCGCGACGTTCAGATAGACGTCGTGGCCGGAAAGTTTCACGCCGCAATGGGCCTCGAGCACCGCCAGCACCATCGACAGCCGGCTCGGATCCCATCCCACCACCGCGCGGCGCGGGGTGCCGAGCGACGTCGGCGCCACCAGCGCCTGTAATTCCACCAGCACCGGGCGGGTACCTTCGATCCCGGCGAATACCGCAGTGCCCGGGCTGCCGAGATCGCGTTCGGACAGGAACAGCTCGGAGGGGTTGGAGACTTCGCGCAGCCCGAGGCCCGTCATCTCGAACACGCCGATCTCGTCGGTCGGCCCAAAGCGATTCTTGACCGCGCGCAGGATGCGGAATTGCTGCGAACCTTCGCCCTCGAACGACAGCACGGCGTCGACCATGTGTTCGACCACGCGCGGACCGGCGATCTGGCCGTCCTTGGTCACATGCCCGACGAGGATAATCGCGGCGCCGGACTTCTTGGCGAATCGAATCAGCGCCTGCGCCGAGGCGCGCACCTGGGTAACCGTGCCCGGGGCGGATTCCACCGTGTCGGTCCACATGGTCTGGATCGAATCGATCACGATCAGGCGCGGCACCGTACCCTCGGACAACGTCGAGACGATATCCTCGACCGAGGTTTCCGCAGCGAGTTGCACCGGCGCATCGGCAAGGCCGAGGCGCTCGGCACGCAGCCGTACCTGCGCCACCGCCTCTTCGCCGGAAATGTAAACCGCGCGATGGCCGGCGCGCGCCAGCAGGCTGGTGGCCTGCGTCAACAGCGTCGATTTGCCGATGCCGGGATCGCCGCCGACCAGCAGCACCGAACCTCTGACAAAGCCGCCACCGGTAACGCGATCGAGTTCCGCCATGCCGGAGGGCAGGCGGGGAGCATCCTGGCTCTTGCCGGTCAGCGTCTCCAGCGCGAACAGCCGGCCCTTGCGCCTGGAGCGGATCGAGACCGGCATGGCGGTGGCCCCGGTGGTGTCCTCCTCGACCAGCGTATTCCACTCGCCGCAGGACTCGCACTTGCCCTGCCAGCGATTATAGGCCGCGCCGCAATTCTGGCAGACAAAGGAAAGGACGTTCTTGGCCATGAAGGTGTGAGTCGGAGGTCAGGGTGAATGCGCCGCCGTCCATAACACGGAAAGTCCGGCCGCGAGCATGATACCATCCATCAGCAGCCGAAATACGCGCTCGTCGAGCCGGAGCACAAAGCGCCTGGCGATGAAGGCGCCCGACATCAGCGAGGAGCCCGCGATCAGGCCCTGGAGCGCGAGATCCGGCGTCAGCGCGCCGAAGCGCTGGAAGGTGGCGGATTTGCTCAGATAAAGCCCGAGCGAGCTTGCCGCCTCGGTGGCGAGAAAGGCGCCCTTGCTGAGACCGTAGAACAGAAACAACGGCACGCTCAGGGGTCCGGTCGAAACCACGATGCCCGTGAGGTAGCCGATCACGGCGCCGCCGATCGCGACCTGCCACAATCGTATCTTCAGATCGTGCCGGGCGAGCCAGTGCCGCACCGGCACCATCGCGATCAGAAACAGGCCGATCGAGACATCGACGACGTGCGACGGCAGTGCGAGCAGGGTGCGGGCGCCGAGCGCCGCGGCCGGAATGCCGGGAATCGAATAGGCGGCGCAGGCGCGCCAGTCGACCTCGCGCCACCAGGCGAGGATGCGCGACAGATTCGCCATCACGGATGCGACCGCCATGATCGGCACGGCCTGTTTCGGCCCGTATTGATAGACCAGGATCGGCATCAGCATGATTGACGAGCCGGTGCCGATGATGCCGCTGATGGTTCCGGCGACGAGCCCGACCGCGAGGACGAAAAGGAAGTTCAAGCGTCTGCCTCCGTCGCCTTCGCTTCCTGCAATGACAAATTCATCGCAGCACGATCCATGCCGGGGCATGGTCGCTGGCGCCGTCCTCGCCGCGCACCTCGCGGTCGACGCCGGCCTTCCGCAGGCGAGGGGCCAGTGCCGGGCTCAGCAGCAAATGATCAAGCCGCAGTCCGGCATCGCGCGGCCAGCGGTTTCGCTTGTAGTCCCAGAACGTGAACATCGGCTTTGACGGGTGGAGGTTGCGGATGGCGTCGGTCCAGCCTTGTCCGACCAGGGAGCCGAAAGCATCACGGCTGCGGGGCTGGATCAGCGCATCGTTGTCCCATGATCTGGTCGGATAGATATCCAGAGCCGTCGGGGCGACGTTGTAGTCACCCGCCAGCACCACCGGAATGTCCTGCTTGATGAACTTCGCGGCGTGCCGCCGCAGCCGCCTCAACCATTCGAGCTTGTAGTCGAATTTCGGGCCCGGCTGCGGGTTGCCGTTCGGCAGATAGAGGCTGGTGACGATGACGCCGTTGACGGCGGCTTCGATGTAGCGCGCCTCCGCATCGGTGCGATCGCCGGGAAGCGCGGTTCGGACCAGCACCGGATCGGCTTTTCGCGCCAGGATCGCGACCCCGTTCCAGGCTCTTTGCCCGCGCCAGACCGCGCCATAGCCGGCCTCGGCGAGGGCATGGGCCGGAAAATCCTTGTCGGTCGATTTCAGCTCCTGCAGGCAGACGATGTCGGGCTTTGCCGAACCCAGCCATCGCAGCAAATTGGGCAGGCGACGATTGACGTTGTTGATGTTGAAGGTTGCGATTTTCATGTGCAGAGTGGCGAAGCCCCAAAGTCAACCGGAGATCCCATGACCAGGTCAGGTTTCGTCGTTCTCGCGCTCGCGGTCGGATTTGTCACTGCCGCTTCCGCCCAGACCCTGACTGCCGAGCAGCGCACCGCATGCAAGGCGGATTTCGAGAAATACTGCCAAGGCACCGCGCCCGGCGGCGGCCGCATCGTAGCCTGCCTGAACAAACAGCGTGCCCAGATCAGCGACGCCTGCCGTAAGGTCGTCGACGCCCAGAAGAAATAGGCCGCCCTAAACGGACGCTGCATCGCGCGCGGCTGCGGCCTCCGATGTGCCGCCCTTGTAGGCCCGCACATAGCGCGGGCCGAGGCTGGTGAGAACCTCATAGCCGATGGTACCGAAATGGTGCGCCAGTTCGTCGACGGTGATGCCCTCGCCGATCAGCGTTACCATGTGGCCGCGCCGTACCGCATTGTTGGGCAAATCGGTGACGTCGACGGCGATCAGGTCCATCGAGATGCGGCCGGCGACCGGGCAGCGCTTGCCGGCAACCACCACTTCGGCGCTGCGGGTGCCGTCGCCGCCGCCGGCGGCCCGGAAATATCCGTCGGCATAGCCGGCGGAGACGATCGCGAGCCGGGTCGGCCGCCGCGCGGTCCAGACGGCGCCGTAGCCGACGCTCTCGCCGCGCTCGACACTGCGGATTCGCATCACGCGAGCTTTCAGATCGACCACCGGCTGCATCGGATTGTCCGCCTCGGGCGTTGGATTGACGCCGTAGAGCGCCGCACCCGGCCGCACCATGTCGAACTGGAACGGTGCCCCGAGGTAGACGCCCGAGGAATTCGACAGCGATGCCGGCACCCCGGTAAACAGGCTGGCGATCTCGCGAAAGGTCGCGAGCTGTCGCGCATTGAGCGGGTGATTGAGGTTCTCGGCGCAGGCGAGGTGGCTCATGACCAGCGTGATGCCGTGATCGCCGGCATTGATTCTGGGAATGATGCCCTGCGCCTCGGTGAGGCTCATGCCGAGCCGGTTCATGCCGGTGTCGATGTGAATGGCGGCGCTGCCGGCCCAGCCGGAGCGGCGGCAGAACACGTCCCACTCGGCAAGTTCGTTGAGATCGCCGATCACGGGCCTGGCGTCGCTCTTCGCGTAGGCATCGCCGCAGTTCTGGAAAAAGCCGTCGAGCACATAGATCGCCGCCGACGGCAAGGCGGCGCGGGCGGCCCGCGCTTCGTCGAGCGTGGCGACAAAAAACGTCTTGCAGCCGGCGGCCGCCAGGGCGCGTGCCACCGGATCAACGCCGCAGCCATAGGCGTCCGCCTTGATCACCCCGGCGCATTCGGCCGGCACGGCGGTCTTCTCGAGCTTGCGCCAATTGGCAACGATGGCGTCGAGATCGACGGTGAGAACGCCGGTCGCACCCGCCGGCACGGCCGTCTGGTTCGCTTCAGGCGAGAGCAGTTTGCCCGGAGGGATCGAATTCGGGTCGGAAACGATGTTCATGCCGCACTTTAGGCGCAGGCCCGCGGCGGTTCAACCGGGCCGGACGCCGTCAGTAGGTGTGCGCTGGCAGGTGTCCGTCATGCGCGAGGTCGCCGAACCGGGTAAACTGACCCTCGAACTGCAGTTCGACGGTGCCGGTGGGACCGTGGCGCTGCTTGCCGATAATGACTTCGGCCTTGCCATGCACCAGCGACATGTCGAGCTGCCACTTCTCGTATTCCGGCGTACCGATGCGCGGCTCCTTGTTGGCGAGGTAATATTCCTCGCGGAACACGAACATGACCACGTCGGCGTCCTGTTCAATCGAACCGGACTCGCGCAGGTCGGACAATTGCGGACGCTTGTCGTCGCGGCTCTCGACCTGACGCGATAGCTGCGACAGCGCGATGATGGGAACGTTCAGTTCCTTGGCGAGCGCCTTCAGGCTGGTGGTGATCTCGGTAACTTCCTGGACCCGGTTGTCGAAACGTTTGCTCGATCCCAGCAACAGCTGGATATAGTCGACCACCAGCAGATCGAGCCCCTTCTGCCGTTTCAGCCGGCGGGCGCGTGCGGTCAGTTGCGCGATCGACAGGCCGCCGGTTTCGTCGACATAGAGCGGCAGCGACTGCAACCCGATCGAATATTCGCGGATCTTCTCGAAGTCGGCCTCGGTAATGCCGCCGCGGCGGATCGTGCTCGAGGCGATGCTGGTCTGCTCGGCGAGAATACGGGTGGCGAGCTGTTCAGCCGACATTTCGCAGGAGAAGAAGCCGACAATGCCGCCGTTGACCGATTTCATGGTGCCGTCAGGCTGGACTTCGGCGCGATGCGACTTGGCGACATTGTAGGCGATGTTGGTGGCCAGCGCGGTCTTGCCCATGCCGGGACGGCCGGCGACGATGATCAGATCGGATGGCTGCAGGCCGCCCATCTTGATGTCGAGATCGCGCAGCCCGGTCGCGATCCCTGACAGCTTGCCGTCGCGCTGGAAGGCTTTTGCCGCCATATCGACCGCAACGGTGAGGGCCTGCGCAAATCGCTGGAACCCGCCGTCATAGCGCCCGGACTCGGCCAGCTCATACAGCCTGCGTTCGGCATCCTCGATCTGCGCCCGCGGCGCAAAATCTACCGGCGCGTCGAAGGCGACATTGACCATGTCCTCGCCGATCCGGATCAGGTCGCGACGCAGCGAGAGCTCGTAGACGGTGCGCCCGTAATCCTGGGCATTGATGATGGTGGTGGCTTCCGCGGCGAGGCGGGCGAGGTATTGACTCACCGTCATGCCGCCGATGTCCGTCTCGGCCGGCAGGAAGGTCTTCAGCGTGACCGGGGTCGCAACCTTGCCCATTCGGATCAGGCTACCGGCGGTCTCGAAGATGATCTGATGGATCGGCTCGAAGAAGTGCTTCGGCTCCAGAAAGTCCGACACCCGGTAGAACGCATCGTTGTTGACCAGGATCGCGCCCAACAGGCTTTGCTCCGCCTCGATATTGTGCGGTGCACTGCGATAGGCAGGGGTGGTCGCATCGGGAGTTAGTTTGAGGACGTTCGAATCAAGCGGGGCCATGGTTCTCGAGTGTTCGTGGAACTTTGTCGGATGCGGGGCGGGGATAAGGCGCCACCCGGGGTCGCAGCGAAAGCACGAACATGCCTTATGCCCGATTCACACAATCCGATCTGTGAATCCCGATCAGGGGATCATTGGTGCTTGACGGGCTGCAGCCGCCGCCCGGGTCGATACCGGCAAAATCTGGCCGGTCTGAACCTTTTGCCGGGCAGCGATACTCACTTGCAAGCGTTCCAGGGTTCCGGCCCGTGTTCGCGGCTGATTCAGATCAGGAGGAGATAGATCAGCGCAATCACGGCGGCACTGACGCCGATGGCGATCAAGGCGTAATCGGTGCCGACGTCGCGCTGCGGATCGGACGGGGATGGGCAGGATTTACGGGCCATTTGGAAAGTTTAGGGCGGGTCAAACCCGATTCTCTGTGAACCAGTTCACATGCGGCGCACTTTATTTACGGCATGGTCACAGGGAACAGGCTGCCGGATTCCGGGTTGGTGAGGGCGTAGTTTGCGGACAGGCAGCCAATAGGCACAAGGGACAGGCGATGGGCCAGCAGATGAGGCCATGGCGATCGGGCGACGGCGAGCGACTGTGGTTATCGACCTTGGTCGACACCATGGAGACGGTTTCGCGCCCGGATGTCCGTGCCGCGCCCTGCGATCGTCGGATCCTCGCTGCGCTCCGCGCGCAACTGGCGCGGCCGGCGTCCCCTTACGCGCTTGGCGCTTGGCGTTTCAGCCTGCGCAACTGAATCCAGCGGATCTCGGCCTATCCGCCCGCCATCTGAAGCCGCGGCCGGTTGCGGCGTTCGACGCCACGCAGTTTGGCCTCCTCGCGCGCGATATAGTCCCGCGTCATCGGCACCACGCCCTGGCGCTTGGTGATCTGGATCTGGAAATTCATCAGGTTCTGCTTGCGGAACGACATCTCCGAGCTGGCCAGATAGAATTCCCACATCCGGGCAAATCGCTCGTCGTAGAGTCGCACCGCTTCCTGCCGCCGTGCCATGAAGCGCTGGCGCCATGCCTTCAGGGTTTCGGCATAGTGCAGCCGCAGGATTTCGATGTCGCACACCAGAAGGCCCGTGCTTTCAATCACGGGGATGACTTCGGAGAGCGCCGGGACGTACCCGCCCGGGAAGATGTACTTGGCAATCCAGGGATTGGTGACGTCGGGGCCGTCCGAACGGCCGATCGAATGCAGCACCATGACGCCGTCATCGGTGAGCAGTTCGGCGCAGCGCCGGAAATAGGTCTCGTAGAAGTCGACGCCGACATGCTCGAACATTCCGACCGACACGATGCGGTCGAACGGGCCTTCGATGTCCCGATAGTCCTCGAGCAGGAATTTGACGGCTCGCGTCAGATTCTTCTCGGCAGCGCGGGCATTCGACACCTGCAATTGCTCGGTCGACAGCGTGACGCCGGTGACGGTGGCCCCGGCGATCTCCGCGAGATACAGCCCGAGGCCGCCCCAGCCGGAGCCGATGTCGAGCACGCGGTCGCCCGGCCCGATCAACAGCTTCGCGGCGACATGGCGCTTCTTGGCGAGTTGGGCATCGTCAAGGCTCGCCTCCGGCGATTCGAAATAGGCGCAACTGTACTGTTTATCCGCGTCGAGAAAGAGGGAATAGAGCCGCCCGTCGAGATCGTAGTGACGCGCGACATTGTTCCTTGCACGGCCGCGCGGATTGAATTGCTGGGCATGCCTGACCAGGTAACGCAGCCACCATTGCAGCTTGGCCCAGCGCGGCAATATTTCGGGCTGGTCCAGCAGAATCGCGAGCGCGTCCGCGATCGAGCCATGTTCGATCACGAAAGTGCCGTCCATATAGGCTTCGCCCAGCCCTAGTTCGGGGTTGAGCAAGATATGGCGCTCGGCGTCAGCGGTGAGAAAGCGAGCCGCGACTGGTTCGCCGGTACCGTCGCCACACGTGAATCTGGCGCCGCTCGCGGTCGTGAACGTCATCGCCCCGCGGCGGATGAAGTGGTCGAGGAAGTAACGCAACAAACGATCCATCGAAATCACCAAAAGCGATCCCGCAGGGCCCAGTGCCTGTCTCCAAGCCTGACGCCCAGGTGACGGAATAGTTCCAGACGCCGCAATCAGATCATAATCATGCCGTTGCCCGTTCGCTAGTGCGTTGTCGACAAAGCGGATATTCGGGAATGTCATGTTCACGCCATTGCGTCATAAGCGTGCTTCCATTCACGGCATAATCGGCTAAAAGGTGACCGCCGCCGTTGGTGCCGGATCAGGACGCTGGAGCGGTTTCCACATCTGGAGAACCAAGAGAATGTTGGGCCGAGCGCTCAGTCTCGCGACGGTGATGCTTCTGGTCGGCTGTTTCGCGGCGGCCCTGGGGCGTGCGCAGGCGCAGAATCTCGAAGCCGGCAAAAGCCCTTCCCAGATCTTCGCAGGGACTTGCACCGCATGCCACAAAAGCCCGCGCGGGCTTTTGAAGACCGTGCCTCCGGGATCGCTGCCGGGTTTCCTGCGCGAGCATTACACGACCAGCAGCGGCATGGCCTCGCTGCTCAGCACCTTTCTGATCTCCAACGGGGCGGCCGATACGCGTTATGGCGGTGGCCAACCCAGGCCGGACAAAGGTGCGAAATCGGAAGCAAGGTCTGGCGGCGAGCCCGAACAGGCCGACCGACACGGTCGTCGGATCAACCCGCCGCGTGAGGCTGCAGAACCGCCTCAGGCTGCTGAGCCGCGACACCGGGACCGCAACGCCAGGCGGCTGGAGCGGGCGGGACAGGGGCCTGACGCCGCGAAGCCCGCGGAAGCCCAGGCTCCGGCCCAGCAAGCCAATCAACACGGCCGCGATGGACGCAAGGTCAGACACCGGCCGGGCAAACGGGGCAGGCCGGCCATGGACGAAGAGCCCGGCATGGGTGCGGCCACGCCCGAGGCCGGCAAATCTGAAGCCGCCAAGCCCGACGACGCCAAGTCCGACGACGCCAAATCTCAGGCTGGCAAGACCGATGCGGCCAAAACCGACGCGACCAAGGACCAGTCCGCAAAGACCGAGCCGGCAAAGGAAGAAAAGCCCGCCAGCGGATCCGCTAGCGATGAAGGCGGCAAGCCCGCCGCCGCCAAGCCTTCCGGCGAGGGCAGTTCCGAGGCGGCCAAGGTCGAACCACCGAAGGAGACCGGCAGCATCGCCCCAGTGCAGCGCGCCGATCCGGTTCCCCCCGTAACCCCTGCGCCGGCAGCGGCTCCGCCAGCCGCGTCCACGGTGGCTCCCAGCGGAGCCTCAGCAGCGGCTTCCAACGCAGCGCCGGAGCACATACCGGCGCCGACAGCGGTCCCGGCGCCGTCGTCCGCGTCCGCGCCGCCCGCGGCAGCGCCTGCGGCGGCGGTCGCCGCGTCGGCACCTCCGCCAGCGCCAGCGGCCCCGGAAGGGTCGCCAACGCCGCCCATTTCGAAATAACGTCTACCCGAGTCCCATTCGCGGTCCGCGAGGGTCGACGCCCGCGGAACTCCCGAGCCCGGCCGGTGGGGGCCGGGCTCGGCGAGGCCTGATGCCGAGGGCCGCGTTATTGGCCGGAAGCCGCGTTCTCCTCGGGCGTCGCGTCGTCGTGCTGCGCTTCGGGGTCGAAGAATTCGCCGGCAGCGGCCAGCGCTTCGGCGGCTGCGTCCTGGTCTTCCTGTCGGGTGCTGATGTCTTCGCCGCGATTGATGCGCTCGGCCTCATCGGCACTGCGCGCCACCGTCACCGTCACGCCGACCTCGACTTCCGGGTGCACGGCGATGGCGATGGTGTGCTTGCCGATGGTCTTGATCGGCGCATCCAGCATGATCTGGCTGCGGTTGATGGTGACGCCATCGTGCTCGAATGAGCTGATGATGTCGCGAACGCTCACCGATCCGAACAACTGGCCGGTCTCGGAGGCCTGACGCAACACCACGACGTTGCGGCGGTCGATCTTTTCCGCGACCTTGGTTGCCTCGCCCTTGGCCTTGAGGTTGCGCGCTTCCAGTTCGGCCTTCATGCCATCGAACTTGGCGCGATTGTCGGCGGTGGCGCGCAGCGCCTTGCCCCGTTTCAGGAGAAAATTGCGCGCAAATCCATCCTTGACGCGGACGACCTCGCCCATCTGACCGAGCTTGGCGACGCGTTCCAGCAAAATGACTTCCATATTCGTACTCCCTTGAGGTGATGATCGAGATTGCGGGTTGAAGTTGAAAGGTGAAATTCAGGATGCGGAGAGGGGCGGCGGCCTTCCTTGCAGGTAGCGCCGGCGAAGACCGAAAACCGCGTCGGCAAGACCGAGAGCCGCCATGGCGAGAATCGGCCAGCTGAAGATCACCACGACGGCGTAGGTGCAGCCCAGCCAGAGCGCGCGATGCTTGAGCGCCATCGTCAATGTATGCAGGGCGGCAAAGCCGGTGAGCGCATATGCCATGATCAGCGTTGCCGCGACGATCCGCGCCAGCATCGCGAGCAGTCCGCCGGTGAAGCAGAAGGCGAGCGCCAGGGACAATACCGCGAGCGTCATCGGCGGCAGGTCAGCACCTTTCAGCTCGGGCCAGGGACGGTGCAATCGTCCCGACGTCGCGGCGATCTTTGCGGCGAGCCAGAGGTTGAGCGTCAGCGTCATCATCGTGAAGATGGCGCCGGCTGCGGGCGCGACGATTGCCAGTGCGTCGAGCGCCTGCTCGGTTTCGCCGGACGAGGCCGCGCCGCGCAATCCGAGAAACCATTGCAGGCTTTTGCGTATCACCTCGGTGATCGCAGCGGCGTCGGTGCCAAGCGTGAACAGGATCGCAGTCGTGGTCAGCATGGCAAAACCGGCGATCCACAGCAGGATGCGGCCGATCGGATACCATTCCAGTGTCGGTGCGGCGGGCGGGGTGCCGTCGCCCGCACCGGCCTCGCCGCTGACGGGCCGCCCCAGCAAAGCGAGACGACCGAGCAACCAGGCGGGCAGCGCAATCATGATGATGAAGGCGATGCCGTAGGGAAGGCCGAAGATCGCGGCGAGGCTGGAGGCGGCGGCGATACCGCCGATCGCGGCGCTGAGCGGTCCCCAGGCCAGTCCTGCCACCATCAGCGGCAGCGGCGCCAGATAGAACAGCAGCAGCGAGATCAGCGCGCCCGAGATGATCGAGGCGAACATCAGCGCCGACGCGCACCCGGCCGCCACGGCAATGAGAAGGATCGCGATCATCAGCTGTCCCGCTCCTTTCGAGCGGTTAGAGGCCCCGTGAGAACCCCAACCATCGGCAACCGGACGCCCCCGGAGCCTTATGAAGATGTGCCCCGCGGCGCGACACCGCGGGGTGAAGAACTTTATCGGATCACGTAAGGCAGCAGTCCGAGGAAACGCGAGCGCTTGATGGCGCGCGCGAGTTCACGTTGCTTTTTGGCGGAGACGGCCGTGATGCGGCTCGGCACGATCTTGCCGCGCTCGGATACGTAACGCATCAAAAGCTTGGAATCCTTGTAGTCGATCTTCGGCGCATTGGGGCCCGTGAACGGGCAGGTCTTGCGGCGACGGAAAAACGGACGGCGTGCACCAGCTTCAGCCATGATTCCTACTCCTCAACTGCTGCTGCTGCTTCGGCGTCATCGCGCGGACGGCGCGGACCGCGGTCGCCACGGAAGCCGCCGCCGTCGCGATCGCCCCGGAACCCGCCATCGCGGTCGCCGCGGAAGCCGCCGCCGCGGTCATCCCGATCCCGGTCGCGATCGGCCTTGCGCATCATCGCCGAGGGACCTTCCTCGTGCTCATCGACGCGGACGCTGAGATAGCGGATCACGTCTTCGCTGATGCGCTCCTGCCGCTCGATCTCGGCGACCGCAGCCGAAGGGGCGTCGATGTTGAGCAGCACGAAATGCGCCTTGCGGTTCTTGTTCATTCGATAGGTGAGGGAACGTACCCCCCAGTTTTCCGTTTTCGTGACCTTGCCGCCGAGTTGCTCGGCAATGCGGGTCATCTGGGTGGTCAATTCTTCGACCTGCTGGGTGCTCGCATCCTGACGCGCGAGAAAAACATGCTCATAGAGAGGCATGGCTGTCCTTTCCTGCGTTGGCGCGGTTCCCGGCGGCAAGCCCTTCGAACCCTTCGGAAAGGACTCGATATGCTCAGAAGGCGGAAGCACGGGACGACGGACCGACTGGCCCTGCCACATCAATATCGCCCTTTGGGGTGAAAATTGCTGAGACCGTCCGTTCAGCTCCCGGCCGGGATCCACGGATGGCGCGGTTTATACGGATTTTCGGCACCATGGCAAGGGAAAGCGGTCCGATCGATCCAGGGCGGCCGGCCGTCGGGAACCCGGTCCGGCTTGACACAACCGGCTCCTGCAGTGTCTTTCGGCTCAACTTTAGGGATTTCCGGGGACATTCAGGGCACCATGACGGCAGCATTCACGTTTCCAGGGCAGGGGTCCCAGGCCGTCGGCATGGGCAAGGCATTGGCGGAGGCTTTTCCGGCCGCCCGCGCGGTGTTCGGCGAGGTCGACGCTGCGCTCGGCGAAAAACTGACCGCTATCATGTGGGATGGACCTGCCGAGACCCTGCAACTTACCGAAAACGCCCAGCCGGCGCTGATGGCGGTCTCGCTGGCCGCTCTGCGCGTGCTGGAATCCGAGGCCGGCTTCTCCGTGGGCCGCGACGCCGCATTCGTCGCCGGGCACTCGCTCGGCGAGTATTCGGCGCTGGCGGCGGCCGGCAGCCTCAGCATCACCGATACCGCGCGCCTGCTGCGCACTCGCGGCCTCGCCATGCAGAAGGCAGTGCCGGTGGGAGTGGGCGCCATGGCCGCCCTGCTCGGTCTCGATTATGAGGCGGCCATGGCGGTCGCCGAGCAGGCCGCGCAAGGGCAGGTCTGCGAGGCCGCCAACGACAATGGCGGTGGTCAGGTTGTGGTCTCCGGCGACAAGGCTGCGGTCGAGCGCGCGCTCGACATCGCCAAGGCAAAGGGCGCCAAGCGCGCCATGCTGCTGCCGGTATCGGCGCCGTTCCACTGCCGGCTGATGCAGCCCGCCGCCGATGCGATGGCCGACGCGCTTGCCGGTGTCAGCATCAGGCCGCCGGCCTCGCCGCTGGTATCGAACGTACTGGCGGCGCCGATTGTCGACCCGGAGGAGATCCGCCGCCGACTGATTGAGCAGGTCACCGGAACGGTGCGCTGGCGCGAGTCGGTGGCCTACATGGCAAGCCACGGAGTGACACGGTTTTTCGAAATCGGCGCCGGCAAGGTATTGAGCGGCCTGGTCAAGCGCATCGCCGACGGGGCCGTTGGCATTTCGGTCGGCGGTCCCAATGATATCGCTTCGGCGAAAGCAGCGCTGGCGGCGGCGCAGACGGCCTGAGCGAGGGGACGATGATGTTCGATTTGACTGGCAGGACGGCACTGGTTACCGGCGCAACCGGGGGCATTGGCGGCGCCATCGCGCAGGCGTTGCATGGACAGGGCGCAACGGTGGCCATCTCCGGGACCCGACGGGAGGTGTTGGATGCGCTGGCCGCCGGGCTCGGTGAACGAGCCCATGTGCTGCCGTGCAATCTTTCCGACGCCGCTGAAGTCGAAGCACTGGTGCCGTCAGCCGAACGCGCGATGGGCCAGGTCGATATCCTCGTTGCCAACGCCGGCATCACCCGAGACAACCTGTTCGTGCAATTGCGGGACGAGGACTGGGACGAGGTGATCAGGGTCAACTTGACGGCGACGTTCCGGCTCGCCCGTGCCGCGACCAAGCTGATGATGCGCAAGCGCTTCGGCCGTATCATCGCGATCACCTCGGTGGTCGCCGTCACCGGTAATCCCGGGCAGGGCAATTACACCGCGTCGAAGGCGGGACTGATCGGCATGATCAAGACACTGGGCGCGGAATACGCCAAGCGCAACGTCACCGCCAACTGCATCGCGCCGGGATTTATTGCAACGCCGATGACCGATGCACTCAACGACAAGCAGCGCGAAACCATTCTTTCCAAGGTTCCTGCGGCGCGACTGGGAACGCCGGAAGATGTTGCCGCGGCGGCGGTGTATCTGAGCTCGAACGAAGCAGCTTACGTCACCGGACAGACCATTCACGTCAACGGCGGGATGGCCATGGTTTGAGCCGGCTGCCAGCCTGCAGCGCGGCAAAAAGCTGTTTCCGCCTCGCCAACCGAGGCTTGTAGTCAAGGCTGGGGAAGTATGGTAACCGAACCACGAACGGATGGGCAAAGAACGCCATTGCAGGATTTTGAAACCCTGTATATTGGCGGTGCGGAGCCTGCTGTCGCTCGCCGGGCCTTGGGCGACGACGGGGGCCACAAAATGTGCAACTGCGAACAGAGCTTTGAGATCACGATGGCTCGTATCGTCTTGGGGACGGGCTCAATTGAACAAGCACGAGGTTGAACGATGAGCGAGATTGGCGAGCGGGTTAAGAAAATCGTGGTCGAACACCTAGGTGTCGAGCCCGAAAAGGTGGTCGACAACGCGAGCTTCATTGATGACCTTGGCGCCGACAGCCTCGACACCGTCGAGTTGGTGATGGCATTTGAAGAAGAATTCGGTTGCGAAATTCCCGATGACGCTGCGGAGACGATTCTGACCGTTGGCGACGCCACAAAATTTCTCGAAAAGAACGCGAAAAGCTGACGCCCGCAAGCGGCGCTGACGAAGCCGGACGGGCCGCGTGCGAGCGGTCCACCGGCTTCTTGTTGTGGGCCGCAGATCCTGAGCTGGAGTGCTGGATATGAGGCGGGTTGTCGTCACGGGCCTCGGCATGGTGTCGCCCCTCGGCTGCGGCATCGAACCGACCTGGAAGCGCATCCTCGACAGCGAGAGCGGCGCCAGGAAAATCGGCACGTTTGACGTCTCCGACCTCACCAGCCGTATCGCCTGCGTTGTTCCGCGCGGCGACGGCCACGACGGCACCTTCAATCCGGATCAGTGGATGGAGCCGAAGGACCAGCGCAAGGTCGACGATTTCATAATCTTTGCGATGTGCGCGGCGCGTCAAGCGCTCGATGACGCCAACTGGCATCCCTCAAGCGAGGAGCAACGTTGCGCCACCGGAACGATGATCGGCTCCGGAATCGGTGGCCTTTCCGGCATCGCCGATACCGCGCTGCTGCTCAAGGAGCGCGGACCGCGCAAAGTATCGCCCTTCTTCATTCCTGGCCGGCTGATCAACCTCGCTTCAGGATACGTGTCGATCGAGCACGGCCTCAAGGGTCCCAATCATGCCGTGGTGACCGCCTGCTCGACCGGCGCGCATGCGATCGGCGATGCCAGCCGGCTGATTGCGCTCGGCGACGCCGATGTCATGGTCGCGGGGGGAACGGAATCGCCGATCTGCCGGCTGGCGATGGCCGGATTCTGCGCGGCCCGCGCGCTATCGACCGGCTTCAACGATACCCCGGAAAGGGCGTCACGTCCCTATGACAGGGATCGCGACGGCTTCGTCATGGGCGAAGGCGCCGGCATCGTGGTGCTCGAGGAATACGAACATGCGAAAAAGCGCGGCGCGAGGACGTATGCGGAAGTGGTGGGCTACGGCCTGTCCGGCGACGCCTACCACATCACGTCGCCATCGCCCGACGGCGACGGCGCCTTCCGCAGCATGAGTGCCGCCATGAAGCGGGCGGGGATCGCGGCTTCGGACATCGACTATATCAATGCGCATGGAACCTCGACGCAGGTCGGCGACGAGATCGAACTTCGCGCCGTGGAGCGGTTGCTCGGCAATGCCGCCTCCAAGGTATCGATGTCGTCGACAAAATCGTCAACCGGACATCTGCTGGGCGCCGCCGGTGCGATCGAGACGATCTTCAGCGTTCTGGCGATTCGCGATAATGTGGCCCCGCCGACCATCAACCTCGACAATCCGTCGGTGGAAACGGCGATTGATCTCGTGCCGCGTGCGCCGCGCAAACGCGAAATCAATGTCGCGTTGTCGAATTCGTTCGGTTTCGGGGGCACCAACGCATCCGTGATCGTGCAACGCGTCGCCAACTGAGCGTCATCCCTGGAAGAGTCCACCGTTTCGCCGCATTCGATGATGATTCCTAGTTTTGGGCGTAAACGACCGGCCGCTACGGGATTCCGCGAGGCCACGATTAACCGGCAGGATTCAGGTTGCATCGATGAGTGAAAGGCCGCCCATTTCGCCCCGGAGTCCGCGCGCGGCGCTGGAGCCTGAGCAGGTTCCGCCGCCGCCAAGACGGTCCGAGCGCGCCCGCAATCCCTTCGTCGTGGTCGGCAACGCCGTCATCACCATCGTGCTGGTCCTGATGATCGGCGCCGGCGGCGCCTACTTCTACGGCAAGCAGAAGCTCGAGGCCCCCGGCCCGCTGCAGGAGGACAGGGTCGTCATCATTCCATCGCGTGCGGGAATGACCGACATTGCCGATATCCTCCAGAAGGAGGGCGTGATCGACAACAACCGCTGGGCGTTCATCGGCGGCGTGTTTGCACTGAAGGCACGCTCCGAACTCAAGCCCGGTGAATACGCGTTTCAGAAGAACGCCAGCCTGCGCGACGTCATCGGCACCATGGTCGACGGCAAGGTGGTGCAGCATGCGGTCACGATTCCCGAAGGATTGACCTCCGAACAGATCGTAACCAGGCTTTCCGACAACGATATCTTTTCGGGCTCCGTGCACGAAGTGCCGCGCGAAGGCACCTTGCTGCCCGAAACCTACAAATTTCCGCGTGGCACCACGCGCGAGCAGGTGATCGCCCGCATGCAGCAGACCCAGAAGCGCGTGCTCGCGGAAATCTGGGAGCGCCGCAATCCGGATATTCCGGTCAAGACGCCGGAACAACTGGTGACGCTGGCCTCGATTGTGGAAAAGGAAACCGGCAAAGCCGATGAACGCAGCCGCGTCGCAGCGGTGTTCGTCAACCGGCTGCGGCAGAAGATCAAGCTGCAATCCGATCCAACCATCATCTATGGGCTGGTCGGCGGCAAGGGAACGCTGGGGCGGCCGATCAAGCGCAGCGAAATCATGCAACCGTCGCCCTACAATACCTACGTGATTGACGGGCTGCCGCCGGGGCCGATCGCCAACCCGGGACGCGCCTCGCTGGAAGCTGCCGCCAATCCGGCGCGCACCCGCGACCTGTTCTTCGTCGCCGACGGCAGCGGCGGCCACGTCTTTACCGAAACCTACGACCAGCACCAGAAGAACGTCGCCAAACTGCGCGCGATGGAAAAGCAGATTCAGAACGACACGGTCGAGCCGGCGGACGATCCGCCGCCGCCCGCCGCGGCAACCGCGCCCGCCGACGCCAACCCCACGGCGACCACCACCACCACGACGCCGGCAAAGCCGGCCGCGCCCAAGAAGCGCGTTCGGGGCGCCGCGGGCCGGCAGGGCGCCGCGCAATCGGAGACGGCGTCCCCGGTGGTTCAGCGCTGACGGCCGGCGGCTGCGAACCGCAAGCGAATTCCACTTTGCGTGAAAACGCTCTAAGGTCGCGGCTTGCGGCGGCGAATCTTTCACCCCTACCACCAGGAGCATCGCACGCGATGGCGCTATCGAGCATGACCGGCTTTGCCCGAAGCCACGGCGCCAGCGGACCATATGCGTTCGAATGGGAACTGAAATCGGTCAACGCCAAGGGCTTTGACCTGCGCATGCGGCTGCCGCCCGGATGGGACGACCTCGAAGCCTCTGCCAAAAAGCGGGCCGGTGAATTGCTGACGCGGGGCACGGTCTACGCCAATTTGAACATCAAGCGCACCGGCGCGGTCTCGGCGGTCCGCGTCAACGAAGCCGTGCTGGCCTCGATCGTCAGGGTGGCCGGCGAACTTGCGGGCAGGATCGACGCGGTGGCGCCGAGCATCGATGGATTGCTCGCGATCAAGGGCGTCATCGAGGTGGTCGAGCCGGAAAGCAACGAGACGGAAGACAAAGCGGCGAAGGCCGCCGCGGCGGCGGCGTTCGAGCAGGCGCTCGCCGATCTGGTCGAGATGCGCCGCCGCGAGGGCACCACGCTCGGGCAAATCCTGTCGCAACGAATGGACGAGATGGAGCGCCTGGCAAAGAAGGCCGAGGCCGCCCCCGGCCGCAAACCGGATGCGATCAAGGCGCGGCTCACCGAGCAGATCGCGGCCTTGCTCGAAACCTCCGATCGTTTCGATCCCGACCGGCTCAACCAGGAAGCGATCCTGATCGCGGCCAAGGCCGACATTCGCGAAGAGCTCGATCGCATCGCCTCGCATGTCGCGCAGGCCCGCGAAATGATCGGCAAGGGCGGCCCGGTCGGACGGCGGCTCGATTTCCTGGCACAGGAATTCAACCGCGAGGTCAATACCTGCTGTTCCAAGGCCAATGACCTCGAATTGACCAATACCGGCCTTGAAATGAAGAACGTGGTCGAGCAATTCCGCGAACAGGTACAGAATCTGGAGTGACGCATGAGCGGCGGCCACGGCTTCGACGGCGTTGAGCGGCGCGGACTGATGTTCGTGCTGTCGTCACCGTCGGGCGCGGGAAAGACCACGCTGTCGCGGCTTCTGATCGACCGGATGCCCGGCCTGAAGATGTCGGTGTCCGCAACCACCCGGCCGATGCGGCCCGGCGAAGTCGACGGCCGCGACTATTGGTTTGTCGACCAGTCCAGATTCGAATCGATGGTGCGACAGGACGAACTGCTGGAATGGGCCAATGTGTTCGACCATCGCTACGGCACGCCGCGCGCGCCGGTCGAAGCCGCGCTTTCGGCCGGACAGGATATGCTGTTCGATATCGACTGGCAGGGCACCCAGCAATTGCGGGAGAAGGCGGGCGAGGATGTCGTCAGCGTCTTCATCCTGCCGCCGTCCGCCGCTGACCTGGAGCGGCGCCTGCACTCGCGCGCGCAGGATTCCGACGAGGTGATCCGGGGACGGATGAGCCGCGCCAGCCACGAGATGAGCCATTGGGCGGAATACGACTACATCGTCATCAATCACGATATCGATGCGGCATTTGCCGAGGTGCAATCGGTCCTCAAGGCGGAGCGGCTGAAGCGCAAACGCCGTACCGGATTGACGACGTTCGTGCGACAGCTGCAGCGGCAATTGGACCAATAGCCGGGCGCTTACCTTGCGGCGCTTCTGGCCAGCCTCTCCAGCATTTCCGCGATCCGGTCGTCCCGGCGGTCAGCCGCATGGTCCGCCATCTGCAATTCGCGCGGCACGGTGAAGCCCGGCCTCCGTGGCATGCGGGCAACCGCCTCCGGAACCAGGCGTGATGACTGTGGTTCGGTACTGATCGCATCCCATATTGCGTCGCGATCGACGGCGATGTCACTTCGATTGCGGCGGCGCCGGCCACCGAACCTGACGATTGCACTTCCGATCAGGCCGGCCAGCGACAGCGCCCCAATCATGACAATCGACAGCATCGGAATCGAGCCGGAGCGGCCCTGTAATTTTTCAGTGGGTGCGTCGGCGGCGGCGAGTGCGACGGGCGGCGGCGCCGCCGCTGCAGCCGGTGGGGCGGGTTGCACGTCGGCATCGTCCGTATCGGCTGCGGCCTGTGCCTGACTGGCTGACGGGGTCGCGCTTGACGGCTCGGGCCAGCGCGACGCGATCATCGATGGCTGCGTGCTCGCATCCGGTGCGGTGAGAGGCCGGCTGGCCGCCGGGCTGATCGCATTCAGGCCGGGTGCCGACGGCTGTGGCATGGCGGCGGCGCTGCCATCCGCCGCGTCGCGTGTTTGCGCGGTCGGCAGTTCGGCACGGGCATTAGCGACCGAACCCCTGATCGGCGGTCCGGCCTTCGGCGCCATCGGCTTGGCGGAAGGCGCTGCGTTGGAGGGTGCATTCTGCGAGACTTTTTCGCCCTCCTCGCGGAGATACCAGCAATGGCGCTTGGTGCCGCGTTCGATGCGATAGTACCAATGGCTGCCTTCGGGCGTTTGATCCCTGGGTGCGGAAAGGCAGTCATCCGCCGCGGGCGTTGCGCTGTGCGCTGCTGTGGTGAGGGAAATGCCGGCAAGAACGCTGGCGAATACGGCTGACACGAATTTCGCGGTTCGGTTTGGCATGTGCGTCTCCGGCGATGATACTGAACGCTTCGCGCGGCAAGTCTCCGCAAAGACTTGGGTAGCAATGTGCCGTAATTCCGGACGGCACGGGACTTATTTCGGGCCTGCAAATGCGGCGAAATTCCGGGCAGGCGCGCGCTTTTGCCTCGATGCGCCGCATCCCGCAGACTGCGGCGAGCCAGACTGGCAGCGGGCCGCGCACCGCGAAAAGCCCGGGACGGTGCGCTGTCACTGGCTCGCGAGCACGTCGCTGAACAGCACGTAACGCTCGCCGTCGAAGCGGACCAGCCGCAGCTGCTGGATCGGGCGCAGGTCCGTCGGACTGGTCCTGAGACGAATCCCCGGCAGCAGCAGCGGCGGCTGCATATCGAGATGGGAAGCCTGTTTCATGACGTTCTCGCGCGTCAGGTTGTCGCCGCACTGCCTGAGCAACTGAACCACCGCGAAGCCGATATTGTAACCATAGGGTGCGTAATAGTCGCTCTTGTCGACATGCGGGTTGTACTTGTCCATCCAGATGTTCCAGGCCTTCATGGCCGGATCGTCCTTCCACTGCGGATCAGCCGGATCCTTCTGATAGGCCGCGGAGATGATGCCCTTGGCGGCCTCGAACCCGGCTGGCCGGATCGCGCCCGCAATCGAGGAGCCGACGCTGACCACAATCTCCTGCGGGTGCCAGTCGATATCATAGGCCTTGCGAATGGCCAGGGCAGAGAATTTCGGCACCGTGACAATCAGAAATACATTGGCTCCCGAAGCCTTCAGCGAGACTACCTGGGAATCGATCGTCGGATCGGTGGTGTTGTAGGTCTGCGACGACACGATCATTGCGGCCGCCTTGTCGCCAAGCCCCTTCTTGAATCCGATCAGGTAGTCGCGACCGAGATCGTCGTTCTGGTACAGGATCCCGATCCTGGCGTCGGGTTTGGTCGACAGGATATATTTGGCGTAGATCGCGCCTTCGGACGCATAATGCGGCGTCCAACTCATGGTCCACGGATAGTTCGCGGGGTCGTTGAACACCGTCGCGCCGGAGCCGACGAAAAGATGCGGCACCTTTTTCTGGTTGATGTATTTGACGACCGAAATGTTGGGGGCCGTGCCGACCGGGTTGACGAGAAACAGCACCTCGTCGCTTTCGATGAGCCGGCGAATCTGCTCCACCGTCTTGGGCGGACTGTAGGCGTCGTCGAGACTGATGAAATTGATTTTGCGCTCGTTCACGCCGCCCTGGTCGTTGATCATCCGGAAGTAGGCGGCCTCGGAAACCGCGCCCGCCGAATAGGCGGATGCCGGCCCGCTATAGGGCGCGGTATTTCCGATCTTGATTTCGGTGTCGCTGGCGCCGGGGCTGTATTGTTTCTGCGCCTGCGCGGAGTTTGCAATCAGGCCCAGCGCAAGCGTCGCGAGGGCACCCAGCGTCGAAAGACTCCTCCGGTCCATCACGGTCCCCCTGTTCAAGCGAGGCTAACAGGGCACTGTGCCTCTTTTGGCGAGGCTTACAAGATGCTCTACCTCAGTTCTTCAGCACGATGCGCCCGACGACTTTTCCGGCCCGCAGCGCGTCGATCCATTTCTGCACATCGGCCATCGGTTCCTCGCGCATCGGCGTCGGCCTGATCTTGCCAGAGCGCGCCAGTGCCATCAACTCGTGCGCCTCGGCCAGCGTCCCGACCATGAAACCTTCGATCGTCATGCGCTTGTAGATCCATTGTACCATCGGCAGGCTGAAATTGCCGCCCATCAGCCCGGAAACCACGATCTTGCCGCCGCGCGCGATTACCGAGACGGCGAAGGCCATCGATTTTTCATTGCCGGCAAAATCGACGATCTCGTCGAAACCGCCGTCGGTCTCCTTGACGATGCGTTTGACGATATCGGGCTCGGAGGGATCGTAGGTGATCGCGGCGCCGTTTTTCATGGCGGTCTCGCGCGCCGCGGGGCTCAGATCCGCCACCGAGATTTTCTGCTTGAACATCGCCTGCGCAAAGGCAAGCCCCATCATGCCGACGCCGCCAAGGCCGATCAGCAGCAGGTTGCGCTGCCGCGGCCGGTCGACCAGCCGGTTCAAGGCGCCATAGGCGGTCACTCCGGAGCACATCAGGGTCGCCGCCTGATTGACCGGCAGCGGATCGTAATCCAGCAGATATCTGGCGTCCGGCACCAGCACATGGCTGGCGAAACCGCCGTCGACGGCAACGCCGAGAAAACGCTGCTTGACGCACAGATTTTCGTCGCCGTTGAGGCAGTCGCGGCACTGGCCGCAGCCAATCCAGGGAAATACCGCCTTGCCGGCGCCGACCAGATCCTTCGAGACCTCGGGTCCGACTTCCTCGACAGTCCCGGCGATCTCATGTCCCAGCGTGAAGGGCAGCGTCATGCCGCGCGTGGTGTCGAGTTTCTTGCCGCCGCCGAGGTCGGCGTAGCCGTCCTGGATATGCAGGTCGGAGTGACACAGGCCGCAGCGTTCGATCCGCACCAGCACCTCGCGGCCTTGCGGCTTCGGCGTCTCAATGATGGTTTCGCACAATGGCGCATCGAATTTGACCAACGATTGGCGTCGCATCTGCGCCATGATGTATTCTCCTCAAACGGCGTTCGATCTTTCGTTGCGTATATCGGTCAATTCCCGGGCCATGGCAACAAAACCGCTGATCGGAACGGTTTCGGCGCGCCGGGTCAGGTCGATAGCGGCGGCCGCTCCAAGCCGGGCCGGCTCGACCGGCAACGATCGGAGGCTTTGCCGCAGCATCTTGCGCCGCTGGCCGAACGCCGCCGCCGCCACCATCTCCAGGGCCTTGCGATCACACGGCTCCGGCCGGCTGCGGGGCACTAACCGCACCACTGAGGAGGTGACTTTGGGCTGCGGCACGAATGCGGCCGGAGAGATGTCGAACAGGATCTTGGTCTCGGCGCGCCAATTCGCGAGCACGCCGAGCCGGCCATAGGCTTCGTCATTCTCGTGGGCGACAATGCGCATCGCGACCTCGCGCTGGAACATCAGCACCATCATCTCGTACCAGGGCGGCCAGGGCTCGATCGACAGCCAGTCCACCAGCAGCGCGGTCGCGATGTTATAGGGCAGATTGGCGACAATCTTAGCGCGGCCGCTGCCGAGCAGCGGCCGCGGATCGAACTGCTGGGCGTCGGCACAGATGATCTCGAGCCGGCCCGGATAGCGTTGTGAAATGTCCGCGAGCGCAGCCAAGGCGCGCTGGTCACGCTCCACGGCAATGACCCGCCGCGCTCCCAATGCCAGCAACGCCCGCGTCAGGCCGCCCGGACCTGGCCCGATCTCGATGATGACGGCGTCTTCGAGCGGACCTGCGGCGCGCGCAATCCGCGCGGTGAGATTGAGGTCGAGCAGGAAGTTCTGTCCAAGCGACTTGCGCGCCGACAAGGCATGCTGGCGGATAACCTCGCGAAGCGGCGGCATATCGTCGATCGCGCTCATGCCGGCGCTGTCGCGGCCATGCGGGCGGCGAGCCGCAAGGCCGCGATCAGGCTTGCCGGGTTGGCGCGACCGGTGCCGGCAATGTCGAAGGCGGTGCCATGGTCGGGGGAGGTCCGAACAAACGGCAATCCCAGCGTGACGTTGACCGCATCGTCAAAGGCAATGGTCTTGATCGGGATCAGCGCCTGGTCATGGTACATGCAGATGGCGCAGTCGTAGGTCTTGCGTGCAGCATCGTGAAACATGGTATCCGCCGGCAACGGCCCCCTGATCTCGATACCCTCGCGGCGCAGGATCTCGGCGGCGGGAGCTACGATCCGCTGCTCCTCGGTGCCGAGCCCGCCATCCTCGCCGGCGTGGGGATTGAGGCCGGACAGAGCGAGGCGCGGGTGGGCGAGCCCGAAGCGGTCTTTCATCGCCGCAGCCACGATCCGGACCGTCGTGACGATGAGGTCGCTCGAGAGCTGCGCAATGGCATCCCGCAACGGAAGATGGATGGTGACCGGCACCACGGCGAGGGCAGGCGACCACAGCATCATCACCGGCTGCGGCGCACGGCCGCCGGCCGCTGCGAGTTCGGCAAGAAACTCGGTGTGGCCGGGATGCCGGAACCCGGCGCGGTAGAGCACGCTCTTGGCAATCGGATTGGTGACGACCGCGGCGGCTCTTCCGGCAACCACGTCGTCGACTGCCTGACGAATGGATGCAATGGCTGCGTCGGCGCTGCTGCGGTCCGGCTGACCGGGCCGCGCCGTGGCGGCGTGACCGGTCGCCACCACCGGCAAGGTATCAGCGAACGCAACCTGCGCATCCTCGGCGCGAACCTCGGCGAGTTCGACCTTGAGTCCAAGAGTTCTCGCCCGTTGATCGAGCAAGCCGCGGTCCCCACGCACGTAAAACGCCGGGAGCTTCAGTTCGTGGCGCCGCAGCCACGCCATGATGGCGATATCGGGTCCGATGCCCGCAGGTTCGCCCGATGTCAGCGCGAGGGGCTTTGCCATCATCAACGATGTTGCATCAGCGATATTCGATCATCGCGGCCTTGCGGACTTGATCCAGATACGCCTTCGACTTCGCTTCAAATTTCTCGCTGTACATCTTGTCGCGGATTTCCTTTTTCTTCGGCGTGTCGACGGTGGTCTGCTTCCTGCCGCAGAGCACGACCATCTCGACGCCCTGCTTGGTCACCTCGGGGGCGGTCAAATGACCGATCGGGGTCTTGTCGAGAACTTCGCGAAGAACAGGGGGGAGGTCGGCCGAGGTTTTGGTCACGGTCTCGCGGATCGCGGCATTCGGCATCGATTTGAAAAAGGCGTTGGCCTCGTCGCAGGTCTGGATCCGGCCGCGCAGGGCTTCGGCTTCCTTTTGCTTGGCTTCGAAGATGCCGGGAGCGGACCCTCGCGGAACGATCAGGACGATCGGCTGCATCTTGTACTCGTAGCTTTCGGTGTCGAGCTTCGCATCCTTCTCGTCGCCCTTGACCTCAACCGCGGCAGCGGCGGCGACATCCTTTTCTCCAACCTGGAGGCTCTCCTTGTATCGCCCGCGAACCAGACTGGTCCAGACCATCTCGGACTTGATGCGTTCCTTCAGGGTCTCAGGTCTAATACCTTGCTTTTCAAGGGTTTTTGAGAGCTGATCGGGCGTCAGGCGCATCCGCGCACTCATTTGGGCGAACGAGGCGTCGACATCGGACCCGGTGGGGTCGACACCGAATTGCTTCGCCTCCCGGATTTTCACCTTCTGATCGATCAACTCGTCAATCACCTCTTTCCGGGTCAGTTTTTTGTGGGTCGACAGGAAGTCCAGCTTGCTGCGCTGCTCGATGTCGTAATTGGTGATGGGTTCGCCGTTGACCATGACGGCGACACTTTGCGCATACGACGGTGCTCCGGCGACCATCAGGATGAAGGCCGCAACACAAGCCGGCATGAGACGTGGAAGGCGCTGAAGCAAAAACGTTGTCGTGATCATTGTCGTTGTGTCAACCGCTTCGATTGGGATTTGGCGCGCCGACGGCGTGCCGAGCCGGTTCTACTGGATAGCCCCGCCACCCGCCGTCGTGGCAGACTGGGCGATGGTCCGCAGGCCGATCTGCAACATGAACGCGTGACTCAACACCGGCGGCAAGGTTCCGGCGGCGTAAGAATACGACGTGACATAGTTGGCCGCCAGCACGAAGCAGTCGTCCACATAGCCGGCGCCGATCACATATTGGTTGATCTGGTTCGCGACAAGGTCCCAGCGGGCGGCACCGGTTACCACCCAGTTTGCCGCTACCTTGACCGATCCGCTGCCGAGAATGCCTTCGCGGCGCGTCAGGTAGCCGATGTCCGGCTGCGCGGCATAGTCGCCATAGAGCAGGCTGACCGACCAGCGGTCGAAGTTGGCGCGGCCTTCGGCTTCGAAGCGATTGATGTCTCCGGTCGCCTGGTCAAGGCGCGCGCGGGTGCTGAACGTATAGGTCCGGTTCGGCGAATAGCTGAGGCTGCCGACATAATCCGACACCGGCTTGTCCAGACCGGAATCGATCGCGGTATTGGTTACGTCGGCGACCGCGAAGGAATTCAGGCCGAACAACTGGTAGGACTGTCCGAACACCGCCGTGACGGTGCCGCCGCGGTCGAATTGCGTGGTGGCCTGCACGCCGGCATTGGCGCGACCGCCGCCTTCGACCCGGTCGTAGCCGGAGAACTTGTCGACACTGAACAGGTTGGTGGTGTCGAAATTGAAGCTCTGCGCGTCTTCGTTGGGAAGCTTGCCGGCATAGGGTTCATTGGGACGGATGATGACCTGCGCAATCGGCTCGATCGTCGTGGTTCCCCAGGGCTGGACGTTGATGAAGGGATAACGATATTCGAGGCCGACCGTCGGCATCACGCGCAGCGCCTGGCTTTCGCCGGTCTGAAGGAAGTTCGACGTGCCGGGCTGGTTGGTCACCGAGGCGTCGATCGCGTCGGCGCGGAGACTGGCAAAAGGTGTCCAGATCTCGCCCGCGGAATCGGTGAACGACTTCCGCCAACCGACTTCGCCCGTCAACCGCGTATAGGTGCCGGGCATGCCCCTGAGCAGGCAGTTCGCCGGAGTGATATTCTTGGCCGGATCGGCCGAAGTCGGCAGGCAGGTGCCATTGGCCAGCGCTGCCGCATTGGTCGCATCGAAGGCCGCGGTTTCGCGTGTCAGGCTGGTGAAGTTCGTCTTGTAACTGAATTCGCCGCCCAGCACCGGGTGGTTGATCACGTTCGAATAGTCGATCACCGGCGCCACGACCGGCACCTGGTTCTGCAGGCCCGAGAAGCTCAGATAATAGATCGTGCGCGCGTCGAAATAGCTGCGGTTGCCCACGCCCGTCAGATAGAGCTGGGAGACGGCTTCGGTCGGCAGGTTCAGGAACGAGCCCAGCGGATCCTTGTATTGGGCTAGCCGGTAGTCGGACATGAAGTAGTAGTCGGACAGCAGGACCCCGTCCCAGCCCCATACCCATTTATCGTTGAGCGCGAACTGGCCCTTGGATTCGATGCCGCCACGGAACTGGCGGTCGCCGGGTTGGCCGGCAAAGGCTCCCGGGTCGGTCTGGTCGATGCCGTAGGCACGGACCTGATAGGATCCGTCCGCCAGCCGTTGACGGAATTCGCCCTGCAACAGTACGCCCTGCTTCGATGTAAAGCGCGGACTGAAGGTCGCGTCGTAGTCGGGCGCGATGGCCCAGTAGAACGGAACTTCGACGCCGTAGCCAAAGGCCGTGTACGAGCTGAAGGCCGGCATCAGGAAACCGGTCTTGCGCTTCACGGTCGGATCGGGCGTGGAAAAAAACGGCATATAGGCCATCGGGACGCCGAAGAACTCGAGTTGGGCGTTCTCGAAGTACAGCATCTTTTCGGTCTGGTCATGAATGATGCGTGCGCCCTTGACCTGCCACAGAGGCGGCTTCTTCGGATCGTCCCTGCAGGGCGCGCAGGCGGTGTACACGCCGTTCTCGAACACCGTGAAGTTGCCACTGCTGCGATCGGCGCGCGTCGCCGCCATTCGGGTCTGGTCGGCGGTGTCGACGCGCAGCGAGTCGACGAAACCATCGCGGTAGTCGTCGCTCAGGTCCATGACGTTGGCATAGGTGATCTTGCCGTCCGCATCGGTCATGCGGATGTTGCCTTCGGCATGCAGCCGCTTGGTCTTCTGATCGTAGATGACCTTGTCGGCCTCGACACTGGTGCCGTTGTAAAACATCTGCACGTTGCCGACCGCCGACACCCGCGAGTTGTTGTAGTCGTAATCGACCTCGACCGCCTGCACCAGCATCTGTCCGTCGTTGGCGACGCGCGGCGGTTTCGGCCGGTGCGGGACCGGATTGTAGGTAAAGCTCTGCGCCGAGGCCGGGGTCGTCAGGGCAACACCGAGCAAGCCAGTCAGGAGCAACCCGGCCAGGAGGGCGAGGACCGTCCCGCAAACAGTAGCCAAGCGGGCGCGATGACGGCGCACGGCAGTGCGCCGCCTGGGTGGAGGCGACCGTCTCTGGAGGGCGGCGACAGCGGCCACTACCCGTCCTCCTGGTATAGCAAGGCCAAAAAGCCGGTGAGGCCGCCAACGCACACGGGCAGCCACGCCGCAGCGATCGGATGCATCAACTCGGCCTTGCTCAAATCCTCAGTTACTTTCGACAAAACGTAGAGCAGAAAGCCCGCACCCACGCCACTCAAAACCATCTTTTGCACGCCGCCGAAGCGGAAGAAGCGCAGGCTGACGGAAGCTGCCAGCATCACCATCGCGGCCAGCAGGAACGGTTGTGCGACAAGCTTATGGTACTGCAACCGATAGCCGGCGGTCGCGAATCCAGAGCTCTCCGAAGACCGGATATAGCTCGGGAGTTGCCAAAAAGACACAGTTTCGGGTGTCGAGAAACTGTTGCGGACCTGGGCCGGTGTCAGGCTGGTCGGGAGATAGAAGGTGTCCTGGTCGACCGGCGGCGCGTCGAGGGAATATCGCCGCACCGATTTGAAAACCCAGCGGCCTTCCTCAAGCGTTGCCTCGCGGGCTTCGATTCGTTCCTTGAACTGGTTGTCGGTGTCGAAGGTGAATACCGTGAGCCCGGTCAGCCGCACGCCCTGCTGCTCGCTGCGGACGGCGTTGATGATGGCCTGGCCATCGCTGTTGACCAGATTGATCCAGAAGCCCGAGGCGTCCTGGATGCCGCCGCCGGGCGCGGAGCCGAACAGCTGCGCCTCCATCCTTTTCGAGGTCTCGCGCAGATCGGCCGACATCGGGTTGTAAGCGGTGGTAGCGAGGATGCCGAGCACGATCGAGCTCGCCAGCGCCGGCGCAATGAACTGCCAGGCCGAAACCCCGGCGGCGCGCGCGACCACGAGTTCGAGGCGCCGCGACAATGCGAGGTAGCAGGTCATGGTCCCGATCAGCACACAGAACGGCGTCAGCTTTTCGAGCAGTTGCGGCACGCGAAACAAGGATGTTTCCGCGACCATGACGGCGGATGCCGAGACCAGCCCCGATGTCTTCCGGACCATTTCGATGTAGTCGACCAGAACCAGAAGCACGAAGATGCTGGCAAACACGCCAAGCGCCGAGATCACGAAGCGGCTGGCAAAATATCGCCCCAGCGTGTTGGTCATCATGCTCATGCGGTGACCGGACGTCCGAAAAACCGAAGCAGGCGCGCGTTGGATCGGTTGATCGCTTCCAGCAGCGCCGCCGGCGGTTCGACCACGGCGCCCGCGATGATGATCCAGAGCCCCGCACCGATCGCCGCGGCCAGCATCAGATATTGCAGGACCGCGGCGAACGGCGATTTGACCGTCACGACCGAGCAGGCGAATCCCGCCATCCGCAGCCCGAACACGGCCAGGATGGCGCAGCCGATTGAAAAATTGCGGCTCTGGCGGGTAGTGCGCGGCGCTCCCAGGAAGGCAAAGGTGAGGGCCGCGAATGCGAAGGGATAGATCGGCGCCATGAAGCGGTCATGCAGCTCGGCGCGGAACTGTCCGGCGAGCTGCGCGTAGACCGGATCGTTGGAAGCCGGCCAGAGCAATTCCCAGAGGTAGCGTTCGCGAATGCCGAGCGCGACGTCGTGGCCCTGATTCGAGAATTTGGACATATCGAACGCATAGCGGCCGAACGCGACCAGCGCGGGATCGCGCTTGCCGGCTTCGAAGCGCTGCAGATTTCCGTCCTCGAGAATCAGAAACGAGCCGGCCTCGTTCTTCAGCACCGTGCCATGGTCGGCGACGATGGTGACGCGTTCCTTCGGGTCGCGGCGGTCGTCGACGAAGATGCCGACGAGCAGTCCGCCGGGGCGCCGCTCCCGGATGCGGATGGTGAGGTTCTGGTCGAGCTGCGCGAAGCGGCCGGGCTGCAGGATGTTGGTGAGCACGTCGGCCGTGATGTCGGCATCCCATTGCTTGATCCGGCGCATGCCGTCGGGGGCGAGATAGGCGGCGATAAAGGCGACCATGACCGCCACGACGCAGGTGGCGTATACGAACGGGCGGAACAGCCGGAACGGCGAGAAGCCGGCGGCGTTCATCACGATGATTTCGGAGTCGGTGGCAAGCTTGTTCAGGGTGTGCGAAATCGCGATCATCAGTGCGATCGGCGCGATGATCAAAACCAGGGCCGGAATCACCAGACTGGTGATGCCCAGAAAGGTCAGGATGGTCTGACCCTGACTGGTCATCAGATCGATGCCCCGCAACGCCTGCGTAATCCAGATCACCCCGGTGAGGCTGATCAGAACCACCGCAAACGACGCCAGCGTCGTGCGAAAGATATACTTGTCGATAGACCCCATCGTTATCGCACGATCCCACCTGGCGAACCGGAACCGCGGCTGGCGACCGATCCTGAAGTCAGGATCCCCTTCGGTCCCGCCGCGCTCGCTCCGGCCGGCTCACACCCCTCAGTACCATCCCTTTGATCCGCCAACAAAATGGCTGGGCCATGGCACCCTCTGGATATGGTTAATAATTCGCCCGATGTGGCCCGCCAGCCACGGCCGGCGCTTGGCAGCGCGGCGCTTGGCAGGCCATAGTGCGCCGGACCCATTTCTCGACGGATGTGTTTCACACCCAACGAGACCCTTGGCCGGGTTTCCGATTCGGCTACAGCCCTGATTTCTGGAGGATTTGCTCATGTCCGACGCCGTCAAGGTCGGCTTCGTTCCGTTTTCCGCCGTTCCGCGCGGCGTGCTGGTGGTATTTTGCGACGACGCGCTGAAATTCGGCGTCGCGACCCGCAAGGCGCTGGGCACGGCGGCGACGATGGTAGGACGCGCGGCGTCAGCCAACCAGTTCAAGGGCAAAAGCGGGGCTGCGCTTGATATTCTGGCGCCGGATGGAATCAAGGTTCAGCGCTTGATTGTGGTCGGAACCGGCAAGCATTCCGAACTCAAGGAAAAGGACTTCCTCAAATTCGGCGGCGCGGTCGCCGGCAAGCTCAATGCCGGCAGCGCAGCGGCGACCATTATTGCCGAGTTGCCGACCGGAGCGATGGAGCCCGGGCAGGCCGCTGCAATTGCCGCGGGGGTGCGGCTGCGCGCCTACAAATTCGACCGCTACAAGACGAAGCAAAAGGACGGTGAGGAAGCCGCCTTGCGGGTCGACGTGTCGGTGGCGGTCGGCGATGTCGGCGCTGCGCGCAAGGCGTTCGCACCCGATGCCCATATCGTCGACGGCGTCCTGATGGCGCGCGAACTGGTGAACGAGCCACCGAACGTGCTCTACCCCGTGGAATTTGCCCGCCGCGCCGGTCGATTGCGCGGGCTTGGCGTCAATGTCGAGGTTCTCGACGTCAAGGCCATGAAAAAGCTCGGCATGGGCGCGCTGCTGGGCGTTGCTCAGGGCTCGATCCAACCCGGCCGCCTCGTGATCATGCGCTGGAACGGCGGCAAGCGCGGCGATCAGCCGGTGGCCTTTGTCGGCAAGGGCGTTTGCTTCGACACCGGCGGCATCTCGATCAAATCCGCCGGCAGCATGGAGGACATGAAGGGCGACATGGGCGGCGCTGCCTGCGTGGTCGGGCTGATGCATGCGCTGGCCGCGCGCAAGGCGAAGGTCAATGTGGTCGGCGCCATCGGCCTGGTCGAGAACATGCCCGATGGCAACGCGCAGCGCCCCGGCGACATCGTCACCTCGATGTCGGGGCAGACCATCGAGATCATCAATACCGACGCGGAAGGCCGGCTCGTGCTCGCCGACGTGCTGTGGTACGTGACGCGGAAGTTCAAGCCGAAATTCATGGTCGATCTGGCCACGCTGACCGGCGCCATCATGGTTGCGCTTGGCACCGAATATGCCGGATTGTTTTCCAACAATGACGAACTGGCCGAACGGCTGATGACGGTCGGCGCCGCGACCGGCGAGCGGGTCTGGCGCATGCCGCTCGGCCCGGAATATGACAAGCAGATCGATTCGCAGTTCGCCGACATGAAGAACACCGGCAACCGCCATGGCGGTTCGATCACGGCGGCGCAGTTCCTGCAGCGTTTCGTCGACAACACGCCATGGGCGCATCTCGATATCGCCGGGACGGCGATGGGGGCGCCGAAGACGGAGATCAATCAGAGCTGGGGGTCCGGCTTCGGCGTTCGCCTGCTGGACCGGTTGGTCGCGGAGTATTACGAAGCCAGACGATGACCGAAGTGCTGTTCTATCATCTGCAGGACATGACGCTGGAGAATGTTCTGCCGCCATTGCTTGAAAAGTCGCTGGAGCGCGGCTGGCGCGTGGTCGTGCAGTCCACGTCGGAAGAGCGCGCCGACGCGCTCGATGCGCATTTGTGGACCTACCGCGAAGATTCGTTTTTGCCGCACGCCACGTGGCGTGCCGGCGATGCGCAGGATCAGCCGATCGTGCTGGCGGTCGCCGAAAGCAATCCGAACCGGGCCAATGTCAGGTTCCTGGTCGACAACGCCGCCCTGCCGGCGGATTCGGATGCCTACGAACGGTTGGTGCTGGTCTTTAACGGCGATGACGCCGACGCGCTTGCGGCAGCGCGCGACGCCTGGACCGATTGCAAGACGCGGGGGTTCGAGGTCACCTACTGGCAGGCCGACGAGCGCGGCCGGTGGCAGCGGCGGCAATAGCGATTCGCCGCCGTTAATGATAGTCTGCATTTTCGACCGGCGGGTCCTGACATCGTCACGGTCACGCCGCAAAGTGGTGGTGGGTCGTTCGTTTGCGCGGCCGGGACGGGAACCTAGAGTATCGTGCGGGACCACATTTCTCATCTGACATCGCTGCTGGCGCTGCTGCTTTTGGCGCCGCTTGTCACGGGTTGCGGAAGTACGTCGGATCTTCTGTCGAAGGATGCCGACTGGTTCTCGCGCGCCGGCCGGTTGTCGATCACCAATGTTTCGATCGAAACGCCGCCTTTGACGCCGAACAAGCCGGTTACCGCCGAGGATTTGGTCAGTGCCGATGGGCTTTGCCCGGGAATGGCGCCCGCGGGCGCGCCTGCCGACGCCAATGCGCTGACCGAGGGCGCGGCCTCCGCACCGCCGCCCGCGACAACGGGCACGGTGGCGCTGGGTCATACCGAATGCGATGTCGTGCGCGGCATCGGCGCGCCGGACAGCGTCAACCTGTCAAACAACGCGCGCGGCGACCGGGTCGCGATCGTCAACTATTCGCGCGGGCCGCGCGCCGGAATCTACACCTTCAAGGCTGGCCGTCTGTCGTCGATCGAGGGTGTACCCGAGGTCGCGAAGCCAGCAAAGCCGGTGAAGTCCAAGCCAAGGAAGAAGCCCGCAGCGACGTGATGGCTACGCGGCTGCCGGCCGCAACGTCGTCAATTGGCTCAGCCGGCCGCTTCATCATACTGCGAACTCGCTGCCAGCCACTCTTCCTCGGCGCGCAGCAACGCGCTTGCTGCGCTGGCGCGCGCTTTGGTGAGCTGTGCCGCCTGCTTCGGGTCGCGCTTGAACAAGTCGGGCAGTGCCAGCGCCGTATCGATCTTGGCGATGATGCCGTTGATGCGCTCGATTTCGGTCTCGGCATTCGAAATCTTCTGCTTCAGCGGCACGCGCTTCCCGGCCCGGTTGCGCCGCGGCTTGTCGGCACCGTTGCCGCGCTCCGCCCCGCCCCGGTCACGCGTGTTGCCGCGCGTCGACAGCACCATGCGGCGATAGTCGTCAAGGTCGCCGTCATAGGTCGTGACCGCGCGATTGGCCACCACCCACAACTGATCGGCGCAGGCCTCGATCAGATAGCGGTCGTGGGAGACCATGATCACCGCGCCGGGAAATTCGTTGATCGCCTCGGCCAGCGCGGCCCGGCTGTCGATGTCCAGATGGTTGGTTGGCTCGTCGAGAATGATCATGTTCGGACCGAAGAATGTCGCGAGCCCGAGCAGGAGCCGCGCTTTCTCGCCGCCCGACAGGCTCCTGACGAGGGTGTCGCCGGCCTTGCCCGAGAAACCGATCGCGCCGGTACGGCCGCGCACCTTGGTTTCGGGGGCGTCAGGCATCAGCTTGCGGACATGATCATAGGGCGAGCCGTCGAGATTGAGTTCGTCGATCTGGTGCTGCGCGAAATATCCGACCGACAGTTTCTCCGCGCGCGTCACGCGACCGGAAAATGGCGGCAGCCTGTTGGCGAGCAGCTTGACCAGCGTCGACTTGCCGTTGCCGTTCGAGCCGAGCAGGGCGATACGGTCGTCGGTGTCGATCCGCAGCGTCACGCGATTAAGCACGGGCTGTTTCGGATCATAGCCGACCGATACGTCGTCGACGGCGATAATCGGCGGCGACAGCATCTTCTCCGGCACCGGAAACGAAATTTCGTGCACGTCCTGCGTCACCAGCGCGGTAACTGGCTTCATCCGTTCCAGCATCTTGACGCGGGACTGGGCCTGACGGGCCTTCGAGGCCTTGGCCTTGAAGCGGTCGACGAAGGCCTGCAGGCGCTTGCGCTCGTCGGCCTGGCGTTTGGCGTGCTTGGCATCGAGCATTTCGCGGGTGGCGCGCTGCTCCTCGAAGGACGAGTAGGACCCCTTGTAGAGCGCAAGCTTGCCGCGATCGAGATGCAGGATCTGGTCGATCGAGGTGTCGAGCAGGTCGCGGTCGTGGCTGATGACGATCACGGTACGCGGATAGTTCGCGAGATGGTCTTCGAGCCAGAGGGTGCCTTCGAGATCGAGATAGTTGGTCGGCTCGTCGAGCAGCAGGAGATCGGGGGCGGCAAACAGCGTGGCCGCGAGCGCGACGCGCATCCGCCAGCCGCCGGAAAATTCCGAACACGACCGCGCCTGGTCGGCAGTGGAAAAGCCGAGGCCGCTGAGGATCGCGGCGGCGCGGGCAGGGGCGGAATGGGCCTCGATATCCACCAACCGGGTTTGGATGTCGGCAATGCGGGATGGATCGTGCGCCGTGTCCGCTTCGCGCAGCAGCGATTCGCGCTCGAGGTCGGCCTTCAGCACCATCTCGATGAGGCTTTCCGGGCCGTCGGGGGCCTCCTGGGCGAGACTGCCGATGCGCCAGCGCGGGGGCAGGGCGATGGTGCCGGTTTCGGTCGGCAATTCGCCCCGGATCGCCCGAAACAGCGTCGACTTGCCGACGCCGTTGCGGCCGACAAGGCCGACCCGTGCGCCCGGTACGATCTGGGCCGAGCCGTGATCGATCAGAAGCCGTCCGGCGATCCGGACCGATATGTCGTTGATTGAGAGCATGCGGCCTTGTCACCGGTGCCGCCGCCAAACGCAACCGGTTTGTGGCCGAAAGACTGCTCCATCGCGAGCGAAAATCCGCCCCCCCTATAGCGTTTTCGAGCGAAGTGATACCGGTTCGCGTGAAGAAACGCGTCGAAACAACAAACTAAAGCCCGGTTCTGATTCAATCAGAACCGAACAGGCTTTAGTTCGGCAGGCGATCCTGCTCGCGTCGGCGCAATTCATCGAGCAGGTACTGGAGACGGACCGAGGGGCGCGAGGTCTCCGGCCGCAGTTCCTGTTGCAGCCGTTCGCCCACGCCGTCGCAGATCGATCGGCTGGTCTTGCGATCGATCTCAACGCTCTCCTTGGCGGTTTGGCTGTTCATGACGGGTTCCGGTTGATTTGCAGTTCAAGTTAGTCACTGCCAAACCAAGTCCCGGCGCCCAAATTGTTTCCGTCGGATGCGACGATTGGCTCCACTTGCTGCAAACTTCGAATCAAGAACGACGGCCAGTTCCATGGAAGCCCGTCAAAAGCCCCTGGCCGCCGCGGCCTGGGGCCTCTGACGTCGGGAATCGGCGCAGATTAATAGCAGCGACTGACCAGGCGCCAGCGTGGGCCCCAGGGGGTCGGGACCAACTGGCGCACATAGCAGCCGCCATAGCCGTAATGGGCCGGACCGCCGACGTAGAAGCGCGGACCCCAGCCCCAGCCGCGGTGCCAGCCACCATGCCACCCGCCGTGCCAGCCGGGGCCGAAGGCGGAAGCAGAGGTCGGTGCCAGTGCGGCCGCACCGAGCGCGGCTGCGGCAACTGCAACAAGCGAGAGTTTGCGTAACATGATCATCTCCTCAGGTTTGGCGCCACCGACGCCATCGATGAAGCTCCGAACGCATCCTTGCGAACCGGACGACGCGCTCGGTCGATTGAAGCCTAATGCGGAGAAGGTGAACGAAACCGGGACGGTGACTTCAGAAAAGGTTCATCTTGGTGAAATCGCTGTAATTTTTGGCGCTGCGGCGTTGCCGGATGGCAAGCCCCCGTGACGGTCCGTCCGATTGCCGGATCGCTTGCCGTCCCCCGGTCGCGCCGATATAAGCCCCGCAACTCCCACCAGCGTTGTTCAAGGACGAAATCATGGCGATTGAGCGCACCTTTTCGATTATCAAGCCGGACGCAACCGGGCGCAATCTGACCGGCGCGATCAATGCATTGATCGAGAAGGCCGGGCTTCGCATTGTTGCGCAGAAGCGCATTCGCATGACCCGCGAACAGGCCGAGACCTTCTACGCCGTGCACAAGGCGCGTCCTTTCTTTCGCGAACTGGTGGACTTCATGATTTCCGCGCCGGTCGTGGTGCAGGTTCTCGAGGGCGAAAATGCCATCTTGCGGCATCGCGATGTGATGGGTGCGACCGATCCCTCCAAGGCCGCCGATGGAACGATTCGCAAGCTGCATGCGAAGTCGATCGGTGAAAACTCGGTCCATGGTTCCGACGCTGCCGAGACCGCAGCCATCGAAATCGCCCAGTTTTTCTCCGGCAACGAAATTGTCGGTTGACGGACGCCGACCTCGGTGCCCGATTAGCCGACGATAGCCGCGCGGGCCCCCGCGCGGTCGAGGGAATGGGCTGTGAATTGGCTGTTGCAGGTCTTTGATCCCGCTAATGTCGGTGCGTTTTTCGCGCACTTCCAGACCGATCTGCAAACACCGGCGTTCTGGCTCGCGGTCGGCAAGATCATCTGGATCAACATCCTGCTCTCGGGCGACAACGCGCTGGTGATCGCGATGGCCTGTCGCGGCCTTGCGCCAGGGCAGCGCCTGTGGGGCATGGTGATCGGCGCCGGCATCGCGGTGGTGCTGTTGATCGCATTCACCGGCATTGTCACCACGCTGATGGTGCTGCCCTATCTGAAGCTGGTCGGCGGCCTCGCGCTGATCGTGATCGCGGCCAAGTTGCTGGTGCCCGACGAGGAGGGGGACGACGTCACGGCCGGCACCAACCTCTGGCACGCCATCCGCATTGTCGTGATCGCCGACATCATCATGAGCCTCGACAACGTCATCGCGGTCTCCGCTGCCGCCAATGGCGAGCTTTCGCTGCTGGTTCTCGGACTGGCGATCAGCATCCCGATGATCATTGCCGGTGCGGCCCTCATCATGATGGTGCTCGACCGGCTTCCAATTCTGATCTGGCTCGGCGCGATATTGCTCGGCTGGATCGCCGGCGGCGTGATCGCGAGCGATCCGGCCGATCATCCGCTGCTGCAACGGCTTCTCGACGGCCGGTTCGAGCTCAATTTCGATGTCACCTCGGCGCTGTTGCAATGGTCGCCGCACTTCAGCCTGGACGGAGATATTCTCGAATATCTCTGCTCGCTGCTGGGAGCGGTCGCCGTCCTGGTCCTGGGTTCGATCTGGCGCGGACGCAGGTTGCGCCGGATCGATCGCCTGGCGGTCGCCGAGGCGTCGCAGCCGGTCGATCGGGTTTAAAGCGTTTTCCGGTTCACTCGAATCTTTGTTGCTTTTCCCGAGGCCTCATGGTTCGAGACG
>Ga0208849_1000168_pt1 | contig 64842 bp, 56 predicted proteins | sample NGESurdeep072012_10_FD_184470 | JGI IMG/M metagenome (GOLD analysis project Ga0208849, IMG submission 184470) | Arctic peat soil microbial communities from Barrow, Alaska - NGEE Surface sample 53-3 deep-072012 (SPAdes) | ecosystem: Environmental > Terrestrial > Soil > Wetlands > Peat ...
TACCCATCGCCGAACGCGCGGATGTGTGCGCCGCCTGGCCCAGGAGGGGAGGAAAGCGTTTCGCCCAAAGTTAGCGCCTATGGGCTGGAAGCCCGCGCTCCGGTCGAAGTCGCCTTCATGATCGGCGCCCTCATCGACGGCGCGATCAAGCGGCGCAAGGTGATCCTGGCGGTGACCCTGGTGCTGAGCCTGTTCGGCGTGTGGGCCTACCTCACCCTGCCGCGCGAGGCGCAGCCCAACATCACCGTCCCCTACATCACCGTCGTCGTCCCCTATCCCGGCGTCAGCCCCGAAGACGCCGAGCGCCTGCTGGTCCGCCCGATGGAGCGCGAGCTGCAGTCGATCCAGGGCCTCAAGGAGATGAACGCCCGCGCCTATGAAGGCACGGCCGTGGTCAGCCTCGAATTCGAGGTCAACTTCGACAAGAACAAGGTGCTCGAGGACGTCCGCGCCAAGGTCGATCTGGCCCGCGGCCGCTTCCCCCCCGACGCCCTGCCGCCGATCATCGAGGAAGCCAACATCGCCGACGATCCGTCGATCGGCATCGTGCTTTCCGGCCAGGCCCCCGAGCGCGCCCTCGACGTCACCGCCCGCGCCCTCAAGCAGCATCTGGAGAGCCTGCCCGGCGTCCTGCGCGCCGACGTCGGCGGCGGTCGCGAGGAGGTGCTCGAGGTCGATGTCGATCCCCTGCGGATGGAGGCTTACGGCGTCGGCGCCGGCGATCTGGCCGGCGTCATCGGCCGCAACAACCAGCTCGTCCCGGCCGGCGACATCCTCACTCGCCAGGGCTCCTTCGCGGTCAAGCTGCCGGGCGTCGTCCAGAACCCCCAGGACATCCTCAGCCTGCCGATCAAGACCAGCGGCGACAAGCTCGTCACCATCGGGGACATCGGCGAGGTTCACCGGACCTTCAAGGAGCCGACCTCGATCACCCGGTTCAACGCCCAGCCGGCGTTCACCGTCGAGGTGGTCAAGCGCCCGGGCGCCAACGTCCTCGACACGGTGGCGGCGGTGAAGGCGGCCGTCGCCGCCGACCAGAAGCACTGGCCGGCGACCATCCACGCCGACTACACCTTCGACGACAGCGAATTCATCGGCCACACCCTGACCATCCTGGAATCCGGCCTGATCACCGCCACCCTGCTGGTCATGCTGATCATCATCGGGGCGCTGGGCGTCCGCCAGGGGCTGATGGTCGGCGCGGCCATCCCGACCTGTTTCCTGATCGCCTTCCTGGTCCTCGACGCGCTCAACATCACCCTCAATCAGATGGTCATGTTCGGCCTGGTCCTGGCCGTGGGAATCCTCGTGGATGGCGGCATCGTGGTGGTCGAATACGCCGACCGCAAGATGGCCGAGGGCATGGGCAAGGAGGCCGCCTTCGGGGCCGCCGGCAAGCGGATGTTCTGGCCGGTGGTCAACGGCACCCTGACCACCCTTTCGGCCTTCGTGCCGTTCATGTTCTGGAACTCGATCCCCGGCAAGTTCATGAGCTTCCTGCCGCTGACCCTGTTCTTCGTCCTGGGCGCCTCGATCTTCGTCGCCCTGGTCGTCACCCCCGCCCTCGGCTCCCTGATCGGCCGCAAGCAGGGCGCCGACCTCGCCCACCTGGCCGAAATCGAGAAGTCGGAGCACGGCGATCCGCTCCGGATGACCGGCTTCATGGGCTGGTACGCCCGCGCCATCGATCGCGCTTCGCGCCACCCGTGGATCGTCACCGGCGGCGCCCTGGCGACCGTCGTCCTGATCGTCGGCCTGTTCGCCGCCCAGCCCCACAAGGTGCTTTTCTTCCTCGACGAGGATCCCGACCACGCCACGGTCTACGTCAAGGCCCGCGGCAACCTCTCTGTCGCCGCCGACGACGTCCTGGTCGGCCAGGTCGAGAGCAAACTCTTCGGCATCAGGGGGGTGAAATCGATCTACACCCGCTCCGGACCGCTCAACGGCAACGGCCGCTACAACGCCCCCAACGACGCCATCGGGCGAATGCAGATCGAATTCGTCGATTTCGCCGACGAGAAGAAGCTTCATCTCACCGGCCACGCCATCGCCGACGATATCCGCAAACGCCTCGGCGAAACCCCCGGCGTGCTCACCGAACTGCGCCTTCCGGAAAGCGGCCCGCCGGTCGGCAAGGACGTGCAGATCGAGCTGCGAGGCCAGGACCCCGACGCCCTCAGCCGGGCCGCCGACCTTGTCCGCGCCAGGCTCGCCGCCGATCCCCAGATCATCGAACTCGAGGACACCCGGACCTCGCCCGGCATCCAGTGGAACTTCACCGTCGATCGCGTCGCCGCCGGCCGCTACGGCGTCGATGTGCTGTCGGTCGGCCAGGCCATCCAGTTCGTCACCGACGGCATACTGGTCGGCAAGTTCCGCCCGGTGGACGCCCAGGATGAACTCGATATCCGCGTCCGCTTCCCGCCCGACGCCCGCAACATCGCCGCCTTCGACCACCTGAAGATATCGACGCCCCAGGGTCCGGTGCCGGTGAGCTATTTCGTCAGGATGACGCCGGCCCAGCAGGTGACTTCCATCGCTCGCCGCGACAGCCAGCGCCTGGTCATTGTCCAGGCCAACGTCAGGGGCGTCGCCGCCAACCAGAAGATCGCCCAGCTCAAGCCGTGGCTGGAAAGGGCCCCCCTCGATCCCTCCGTGCACTGGAAGTTTCGCGGGGCCGACGAGGAAAACGCCGACGCCGGCGTGTTCTTCATCGTCGCCATGGGCGTCACCCTGTGCCTGATGGCGACCATCCTGCTCTGGCAATTCAACAGCTTCTACGGCGTCTTCGTGACCCTTTCGGCGGTGGTGCTGTCGACGGTCGGCGTGCTGCTCGGCGCCGATCTCGATATCGCCCACACCTTCGACTATATCTCGACGATCATGATGGGGACCGGCATCGTGGCGCTGGCCGGCGTCGTCGTCGGCCACAACATTGTCCTCGTCGATACCTTCTATCAGCTCCGCCGCTCCGGCCACGCCGCCGACGAAGCCGCCGTCCGCGCCGCTACCCAGCGCTTCCGGCCAGTGATGCTGACCACCGTGGTGACGGTGATCGGCCTCTTGCCCCTGATGTTCCAGCTCCACCCCGATTTCCGCGCCGGCGGCTTCGACTACAAGGCCCCCGGCTCGGAGTGGTGGGTGCAACTCTCGGCGACAGTGGTCTTCGGGCTGACGTTCTCGACGCTTCTGACGCTCTTCCTTACCCCCGTCGCGCTGGCCGCCCCCCGCGCCCTTAGCCGTGGTTTCTCCGGCCTCGCAGCGCGTGTGGGGGTGCGGCGGGCGCCCGCCCAGGAACTCCCAAAGCCCGGAAGACTGCCCCAGGCCGCCGAATAAAACCCTTCTCCCGTGGGGAGAAGGAGGGGCCCGCGGCGAAGCCGTGGGAGGATGAGGGCGTACGGCGCCCGCCGATTTGCCACCCCCGCCGCCTCGGCTAGGTTCGGCCCATGGACCCCGACTCCCGCACCCGCCGCGCCCGCGCCTTGCGCGCCGCGTCCACCGACGTCGAACGAAAGCTGTGGTCGATCCTCAGAGGCAGGGGCCTCGGCGCCGCCAAGTTCCGCCGCCAATTCCCCATCGGCCGTTACTTTGTCGACTTCGCCTGCGTCGAGGCCAAGCTGATCGTCGAACTGGACGGCAGCCAGCATCAGGCCGACGCCGCGTACGATGCGCGGCGCACGGCGGACCTCGAAGCCCTGGGTTGGCGGGTGATCAGATTCTGGAACAACGAGGTCAATGAAACCCTCGAGGGCGTCCCCGACGCGATCCTCGCCGAACTCGCCATCGCCCGGGTCGCACGGAGGTCTGAAGTGACCGCCGGACCACCGTACGCCCTCATCCTCCCAGCCGCTTCGCGGCCGGGTCCCTCCTTCTCCCCACGGGAGAAGGGTCGTCCGGGCGGCGGGCGGGTGGCTTGAATGCGCGAGAGGTGGGTAGCCGCATACGGTCAGCGTTAAGACTCTTGGGATATGCTCGTGCAATTGCTCGCCCGCTGTGCTTGGGAAGGAATCGCCACATGCTCGGACTTGTCAGCGTTGTCGCCTCCCAGCGATGCTAGCTCCCCTGGAAGCTCGTCTGACTGGGGCCGCTGCAGGTCTAATTGGAATGTTGGCGTGCGGTGTGCCTGCGTCTATCGCGTTAATAAACTTTAGATCTCGAAGATTGCTAAGTCCAGGGAGAAGAACATATCCGGGTCGGCCGTGGATATATTGAAATTCAACGCCCGTAACATACTGGTTTGGATTCATCGTTCTAGTACTAATTGGAGTACCATTGACGCTATTAGCCCTCGGAATATTCGTTGAATCTTGGTTTTGGACAACCCAGGCAGGATCTCCGACCTCGTAGGCATTGCGTTGTTATCAAACCGAGCATCACACAGCGTGACTCCGCGCTGCCACCGCAACACGCCGATTGGGCCGCGCCTAGCCAAAGTGGATGCCTCAAGTTGCAGCCGCCTGAACCCCCCTCCCCGCCTCCGCCCGCGTCTGCCGCCGCCACAGCGCGGCGTATTCGCCCTGGTGGGCCAGCAGTTCCTCGTGGCTCCCGCGCTCGACGATCCGGCCGCGACGCACGACCAGGATCTGGTCGGCATCGACGATCGTCGATAGCCGGTGGGCCACCACCAGGGTGGTGCGGCCGCTCCTGATCTTGCGCAGGGTCGCCTGGATGGCCGCTTCCGTCGGGCCGTCGAGAGCGCTGGTGGCCTCGTCCAGCACCAGCAGGCGAGGGCCGGCCAGCAGCGCGCGGCCCAGGCCGACCCGCTGGCGTTCGCCGCCGGAGAGCTTGAGGCCGCGTTCGCCGACCTTGGTCTCCATCTGGAAGGGCAAGCCCTCGATGAAAGCGCTGAGTTCCGCCGCCCGGGCGGCCGCCCACACTTCGGCCTCGTCTGCATCCGGATTGGCGAAGGCGATGTTGAACCGCAGGGTGTCGTTGAACAGGGCCACGTCCTGCGGCACCAGGGCGGCGGCGCGGCGCAGGGAAGCCTGCGTCACCTCGCGCAGATCGGCGCCGTCCAGGGTCACCCGGCCGCTCTGGGGATCGAGCAGGCGCAGGGCGAGGCGGACGATGGTGGTCTTGCCGGCCCCGGACGGGCCGACCAGGGCGGTCGTACTGCCTCGTGGCGCGACGAAGCTGACGTCGTCCAGGCCCACCGAACGCGCCGTGTGCTGGAAGCCGACGTGTTCGAACACCAGTTCCGCCCCGCCGCCGGCGGCCGGCGGCAGAGGCCGGGCGTGGGGCGCGTCGGTGATCTCCGGTTCGATGGCCAGCAGATCGAGCATCTGCTCCATGTCGATGAAGGCCTGGCGGATTTCGCGGTAGTTGGTGCCCAGGATGAACAGCGGCCCATAGACCTGCTGCAGGATCAGGATGCAGGCGGTGACCCCGCCAATGGTCAGGCGTCCCTGAAGGAAATCGACGCCGGCCAGCAGGGTGATCAGCACCAGCCCCAGATTGAGCACCACCGCCTGGACGCCGTTGAGCAGCTGGAGGGAGGTGTTGGCCTTGACCGCCGCCCTGGCATAGCCGGTCAGGGCGCGCTCGTACTGGAGGACGACGCGGTCTTCCGAACCGAAGGTCTTGATCGTCTCGTAGTTGATCAGGGCATCGACGGCGAGGCCGGCGGCTTCGGAGTCGGCGTCGTTCAGCGCCCGCCGGTGATGGATGCGCCAGTTGGAGATGCCGAAGGTGAAGGCGATGTAGACCGCGATGGTGATCAGGGTCACCCCGGCCAGCCGCCAGTCGAAACGGCTGGTGAGCACGAAGGCGGCCATGGCCAGCTCGAACACCGTGGGACCGAGATTGAACACCACGCTGCGCAGCAGGAAGTCGGTGGAGCGGGCGCCGCGGTCGATGATCCGGGAGAGGCCGCCGGTCTGCTTGCCCTGGTGGAAGTTGAGCGACAGGCGCAGCGAATGGGCGAAGGTCTCCATCGCCGACTGGGCCAGCGCCATCTGCGAGACCGGCGTGAACAGGGCGTCGCGCACATAGGGCGCGGCGTTGGCGATGAAGCGCAGCAGCACCCAGCCGATCGCCAGTCCCGCGAAGCCGACGAAGACCGCGTGGGCGCTTGCGCCCTGGCCGTGGTTGAGATGGTCGATGGCGCCGGAAAGCAGCAGCGGGCCGGTGACCCCGGTCCATTTGCCCAGCAGCACCAGGGCCAGGGCGGCGCCGAGCCGGGTCTTCAGGCCCCGGGCGCGCGAGCGCAGCACCAGGCCGATGAGGTCGGCCATCGAACTCCAGAAGTCGAAGCGTTTGCCCGGCGTCGGGGCGGCCGGCGCCGCCCCGCCATGGCCGGCGTAACCGTGCGCGAAACTCACGCCGCGCCCTTCATTGGCGGGAAGATCAGCGTCGTCTGGCGGCCGCCACCGGGCGTCAGCCAGTCGATCCGCCAGCCGCCGGCGATCCGCGTGGCGGAAAACGGCCCGGCGGGGGCGACCGGCGCGACGATCGCGGCGTCGATGGCGAGGCTGGTTCCGGCCGCGGCGATCTCCACGCGATGATCGCCAGGGGCGAGGGGTTCCTCGATCGCCAGCGAGAACCGTCCGGCCCGGTCGGCCAGGGCGGCGCCCCGCTCCACGGAGTCGATCCGAACCCTGACCATCGCGCCGGGCGGCGCACTGCCGGAGATCACCGCAACGCCCCGGGCGTCGAAGTCCACCGCCAGCAGGCGCGGAACGCGCGGCGACGCGCCGAGCACCAGGGTCCCCGATCCGGCCCGCAGCTGCGCGCCCTGGCCGTCCGGGGTGATGGCCAGATACCCTTCCGCCTGCACGGCCCGGGCGTGATCGACCATCGAGACCCCGAACAGGCGCGGCGTGGCCGCCGGGGCCAACCCCAGACTCCAGGCCCCCTTGTCGTCCGCCTGGGCGTATGCGGCGCCGCCGCCGCGCGTCGCCACCCGCACCCGCCCGCCCCCGATCGCCTCGCCGGCGACGACCACCCCGCCACTCGCGAGGCGCCTCACCGACGTCACCGTCGGCGGCGCGTGATAGGCACGTTCCGAGGCGGTGGGAACCGGCGCCCGCGCGCCGGCGATGGCCGTCGGATCCCTCGGCCCGCACCCTGCCAGCGCCGCGGCGGCGGCCAATACCCCGGCGAGTCTCACGCGCGCCACGACTTGAATCGGCTTGTGGTTGCCATGATGATGGCCCCGATGGTCGCACATCACGGCGCGCCGCGGCGCGCTCTTTTTTTCATCCCAGAGGGATCGCTCGCCCGCATGACCAGCCCGCCGGCGCCCATCCAGTCGGTCTGCGTCTACTGCGGCTCGTCCAATGGCGCCGCGCCGGCCCTGCTCGAGGCCGCCGCCGGGCTCGGCCGCATCCTCGCCGGCGAAGGTCTGCGCCTGGTCTATGGCGGCGGCGGGGTGGGCCTGATGGGCGCCTGCGCCAGGGCCGCCCACGAGGCCGGCGGCCGGGTTCTGGGCGTGATCCCGCGATTCCTCACCACCCACGAACGGCCACTGTCGATCGTCGAGACGGTGGTCGTGACCTCGATGCACGAGCGCAAGATGCGGATGTTCGAAGAGGCCGACGCCTTCGCCGTGCTGCCCGGCGCCATCGGCACCCTCGAGGAGGTGGTCGAACTGCTCTCCTGGCGCCGTCTCGGCCTGCACGCCAAGCCGATCGTGTTCCACAATCCGGACGGCTTCTGGAACCCCCTCTATGCTCTCTTCGACCAGTTCACCGAACAGAACCTCGTGCCCCGCGAGTTCGCCGACTGCTGGCGCGCGGTGTCCCGCGTCGAAGACCTGGTTCCGGTCCTCCGCGCCATGCCCCGCACCGTCTTCCCCAGCCCCCGCGTCCAGGCGCTGACGTAGCCGAGACCTACCCTCCGCTCACCCGATCCCGAAAGCCGTTGACCAGCGGATAGCGCCGATCACGCCCGAACGCCTTGCCGCCGATCTTGACGCCGGGGGCGGCCTGGCGACGCTTGTATTCGGAAGCGTAGAGCAGCCGCTGGACCCTCTCCACCGTCGCCGGGTCGTGGCCGCGGGCGACGATGTCGTCGAGACTGGCGTCTTCCTCCACCAGGCCCTGAAGAATGGCGTCGAGCGCCTCGTAGGGCGGCAGGCTGTCCTGGTCGGTCTGATCGGGCCTCAGTTCGGCCGAGGGGGCCTTGGTGAGTATCCGCCGGGGAATGGGATTTTCCGGTCCGCCGTCGAAGGGGTTTGCGTTGCGCCAGGCACAGACGGCGTAGACATCGACCTTGTAGAGGTCCTTGAGTACATTGTAGCCGCCGCACATGTCGCCGTAGAGGGTGGCGTAGCCGACCGCCATCTCCGACTTGTTGCCGGTGGTCATCAGCATGAGCCCAAGCTTGTTGGAAAGCGCCATCAGGGTCACGCCGCGAATGCGCGCCTGCAGGTTCTCCTCGGTGATGTCCGCCGCCCGGCCGGCGAAGGCGGGAGCAAGCATGGCCTCGAACGCCTCCACCGCCGGCGCGATCGGGATGCTCTCCAGCGCCACGCCGGCGCCCTTGGCGGAGAGTTCGGCGTCTTCCAGGCTCTCGGGACTGGTGTAGCGAGAGGGCAGCATGAAGGCCCGCACCGCTTCCGGACCCAGGGCGTCGCGGGCGGCGATCAGGACGAGGGCCGAATCGACCCCGCCGGAAAGACCGAGCAGGACACCGGAAAAGCCCGACTTGGCCACATAGTCGCGCAGGCCCAGGACCATGGCGCGATAGATCTCCTCCGCGCCCCCGGGCCAGGAGGCGCGCGGCGCCCGGGCGCAGCGCCAGCCGCCCTCCCCTCGCTCCCAGACCGACACCGCCAGCGCCTCGGTGAACACCGGCAGGCTCATGCACAATTCGCCGTCGGCCTGCATGGCGAACGAGCCGCCGTCGAACACCAGTTCGTCCTGGCCGCCGACCTGGTTGACGTAGATCAGCGGCAGGCCGGTCTCCAGCACCCGGGCGCGCGCCACCCGCAGTCGCTCGTCGTCGGCCGTGCGGCGGAAGGGCGAGCCGTTGGGGACCAGCAGCATCTCGGCGCCCAGATCCTTCAGCCACCCGCAGGGCTCCGGCCGCCAGATGTCCTCGCAGATCGGCGCACCGAACCGGACACCGTCGAAGTCGAACAGGGTCGGCGTCTCGCCCGGCGCGAAGATGCGCTTCTCATCGAAGACGCCATAGTTGGGCAGGTCGATCTTGAACGACAGGCCGGCGATCTCGCCGCGATGCAGAAACGCGATGGCGTTGCGCGGACGCCCCCCCTCCTGGAGCCACGGCAGGGTCATCAGCACCGAGCAGCCGTCCACGGTTTCCGCCGCCAGCCGCTCCAGGGCCACCATGCAGGCCCGCACCGCCGCCGGCTTCAGCGCCAGGTCCTCCGGTGGATAGCCGATCAGGAACAGTTCGGGAAACAAGGCGATGTCGGCCCCCAAAGCGTTGGCCTCGCCGATCAGCCTCCGCGCCAGGGCCTCATTGGCCGCGACCGCGCCCACGGTGGGATTGGCCTGGACGGAGGCGACGACGAGCCGGTCGCGCCGTTGGTTCGGCGGCTCAATCGTCGCGATGGACGCGCTCGCGGCGTTCATGGCTCTCCTGCGCCTCCAGGCCGAAGGTGGCGATGGGGCGGGCCTCCAGGCGGGCCAGGCCGATGGGCTCGCCCGATTCCTCGCAGTAGCCGTAGGCGCGATCCTCGATCCGCCGCAGGGCGGCGTCGATCTTGGCGATCAGCTTGCGCTGGCGGTCGCGGGTGCGCAGTTCGAGCGCCCGATCGGCCTCCGACGAGGCGCGGTCGGCGAAGTCGGGGTGGTTCTCGGTCTCCGACTGGAGATGGGTGACGGTCTCGCGCGACTCCCTGAGGATGTCGTCTTTCCAGCTCAGCAGCTTCTGTTTGAAGTATTCGAGCTGCCGCTCGTTCATGAACGGCTCGCCCTCCGAAGGACGATAATCCCTGTCTTTCGCCAGCGACAAAACCGCCTGCATCGACGCCTCACTCACCAACCCCGCCCGGAAGGCCCGATTCTATGCCGGACGCCTCACGCCGGGGCGCTTATAGCAAAACGATCGAACGGGGCAATGCGGGGCGATACGACGCGCGACGGCCGTGGCGCCAATGCCGCGGTCAATCGCGAGTTCATGATCTGTTCTTGCTGTATCCACGACTCCATCTACTAGATTGGCCGTAACGAGGCTCGCGGGCGACGCGGGCGGTCCCAAGATTAGGCGCCATGTACGAACAGAGCCGCTTCATTCGCGTGCGCGGCGCGCGCGAGCACAACCTGAAGAACGTCAGCGTGGATATCCCGCGTGGCGAACTGGTGGTGCTGACCGGGCTTTCCGGTTCGGGCAAAAGTTCGCTCGCCTTCGACACCATCTACGCCGAGGGCCAGCGGCGCTACGTCGAGAGCCTGTCGGCCTACGCCCGGCAGTTCCTCGAGCTGATGAGCAAGCCGGACGTCGATCTGATCGAAGGGCTGTCTCCGGCCATCTCCATCGAACAGAAGACCACCAGTCGAAACCCGCGCTCCACGGTCGGCACGGTGACCGAGATCCACGACTACATGCGCCTGCTCTGGGCCCGGGTCGGGATCCCCTACTCGCCGGCTACCGGCCTGCCCATCGTCAGCCAGACGGTGAGCCAGATGGTCGATAAGCTCACCGCCCTTCCCGACGGCGAACGAATCTACCTGCTCGCCCCGGTGGTGCGCGGACGCAAGGGCGAATACCGCAAGGAGATGGCCGACTGGCAGAAGCAGGGCTACCAGCGCCTGAAGATCGATGGCGTGTTTCATTCCATCGAGGACGCGCCAAGCCTGGAGAAGACCTTCAAGCACGACATCGACGTGGTGGTCGATCGGCTGGTCACCAGGTCCGGTCAGGAGACCCGCTATGCCGACAGCCTCGAAGGCGCCCTGAGGCTGGCCGACGGCATCGCGGTGGCCGAATGGGCCGGCCCGCCCAAAGACGGCGGCGAGCCTCGGCGGCTGATCTTCTCGGAGAAGTTCGCCTGTCCGGTTTCCGGCTTCACCATCGCCGAGATCGAGCCCAGGCTGTTCTCGTTCAACAATCCGGCCGGCGCCTGTCCGGCCTGCGACGGCCTGGGCATGAAGCTCGCCTTCAGCGCCGATCTGGTGATCCCGGACAAGGACCGCACGCTGCACAAGGGCGCGGTGTCGCCATGGTCCAAGGGTCCATCGCCGCTCTACACCCAGACCCTGCAGGCTCTGGCCCGGCACTACGGCTTCTCCATGGACGAGCCATGGTGGAAGCTCTCCGAAATCGCGAAAAATACCATCCTGCACGGTTCGGGCGGCGAGAAAGTACGCTTCATCTACGACGACAACGCCCGAAAGTACGAGGTCAACAAGACCTTCGAGGGCGTCCTGCCCAACCTGGAACGACGCTGGCGGGAAACCGACTCCAGCTGGGTGCGCGAGGAACTCGGCCGCTACCAGTCCGAAACGCCGTGCGAAGCCTGCGGCGGCGCCCGCCTCAAGCCCGAGGCCCTGGCGGTAAAGATCGCCGGCAAGCACATCGCGGAGGCTTCGATCCTGGCGATCCGGCCGGCCCGCGACTGGTTCGCCTCGCTGGAGGGCCAGCTGACCGACAAGCAGATGGAGATCGCTCGCCGAATCCTGAAGGAAATCAACGATCGGCTACGTTTTCTTGTCGATGTGGGCCTTGAATATCTGAACCTTTCGCGGGGATCGGGCACCCTCTCCGGCGGCGAAAGCCAGCGCATCCGCCTGGCAAGCCAGATCGGCTCCGGCCTGACCGGCGTCCTCTACGTCCTCGACGAGCCCTCGATCGGCCTGCATCAGCGCGACAACGCCCGCCTGCTGGTCAGCCTCAAGGGACTGAGGGACCTCGGCAATTCCGTCCTGGTGGTGGAACACGACGAAGAGGCCATCCTCGCCGCCGACTACGTCATCGACATGGGTCCCGCCGCCGGCATCCATGGCGGCGAGGTAGTGGCTGAAGGAAAACCAAAGGATATAATGGCTTCTCCACGAAGCCTCACGGGCCAATATCTCACCGGCATGCGCCAGGTCGCCATCCCCGCCAAGCGCCGGCCATTCTCGGCCAAGCGCATGCTGCGGGTGGTCGGCGCGACCGGGAACAACCTGAAATCAGTCACGGCCGAGATTCCCGTGGGGACCTTCACCTGCATCACCGGCGTCTCGGGCGGCGGCAAATCGACCTTCACCATCGAGACCCTCTACAAGGCCGCCGCCCGGCGGCTGAACAACGCCTCCGACGGTCCCGCGCCCTACGAACGCATTGAAGGATTAGAGAATTTCGACAAGGTCATCGACATCGATCAGAGTCCGATCGGCCGCACGCCGAGGTCGAACCCCGCCACCTACACCGGCGCCTTCACCGCCATCCGCGACTGGTTCGCCGGTTTGCCCGAGGCCAAGACGCGCGGCTATGGCCCGGGGCGGTTCAGCTTCAATGTCAAGGGCGGTCGCTGCGAGGCCTGCCAGGGCGACGGGCTGATCAAGATCGAGATGCACTTCCTGCCCGACGTCTATGTCACCTGCGACGTCTGCCGGGGCAAGCGATACAACCGGGAGACTTTGGAAATATTCTTTCGAGGCAAAAGCATAGCTGATGTTCTTGATATGACCGTCGAGGAGGCGGCCGAGATGTTCAAGGCCGTCCCGCCGATCCGCGACAAGATGGAGACCTTGAAGCGCGTCGGCCTCGGCTACATCAAGGTCGGCCAGCAGGCGACGACGCTTTCCGGAGGCGAGGCCCAACGGGTCAAGCTGTCGAAGGAACTCTCACGCCGAGCGACCGGTCGAACCCTCTACATCCTCGACGAACCGACCACCGGCCTGCACTTCGAAGATGTCCGTAAGCTGCTGGAAGTGCTCCACGAACTGGTCGATCAAGGCAATACGGTGGTGGTCATCGAGCACAATCTCGACGTGGTCAAGACAGCCGACTGGATCGTCGATTTCGGACCCGAGGGCGGCGACGGCGGCGGCGAGATCGTCGCCACCGGCTCGCCCGAACAGGTGGCCGCGGACGGGACGAGCTGGACCGGCCGCTACTTGGCGCAAGCACTCCAGCGCCACCGCGACCGGGCCACCCCCAACCCTCGACAGCGGACCCGGATCAAGGCACACGCCTGACAGCCGATACCGGAGGTTTCCGACGATGAAGCTCTATGGCATGGCCATGCCGGCGCCCAATCCGCGGCGGGTCCGCATGTTCCTGGCGGAGAAGGGCATCGACCTGCCCGAAACCCAGGTCGATCTGATGAAACGCGAGCACAAGTCGGCCGAACACCGGGCGCGCAATTCCCTGGGCCAGATCCCCACCCTCGAACTGGATGATGGCACGACCATCTCCGAGACCGTGGCGATCTGCCGATACTTCGAGGAGATCCAGCCCGAACCGCCGCTCTTCGGGCGCACGCCGGTGGAAAAGGCGCTTGTGGATCAGTGGGTTCGGCGGATGGAATTCGTGGTCATGGCGCCGGTGGCGGCCTTCTGGCGCCACGCCCATCCCCGCACCGCCGCCCTGTTGACCCAGTTCAAGGACTTCGGCGAATCCAACAAGGAAACCTACGCCGGCGCCCAGCACTGGCTGGACCGCGAACTGGATGGCAAGACGTTCATCGCCGGCGAGACCTTCACCGTCGCCGACATCTGCGCCCTATCCACGGTGGATTTCGCCAGCTGGATCGGCCTGCCGATCAGCCCCGAGAACGCCAACATCGCCGCCTGGCACGCCCGCGTCTCCGCTCGGCCGAGCGCCAGAGCCTAGAGGTTCGCGGGTCTCCGCGAGGGCGCGATAGGCAAACGCGAGAGGGGTGTAGATCAGCACGCTGAAGAACACCGGGGCCGAGATCAGCAGGGCCACCAGGACGATGAGCCCGATGATGGTCGCGGGGCTGGGCGCGACGAGGCGGTGGGCGTCGAGAGCGCGCAGATTGGAGCCCCCGAGAACCGCCCCGAGCAAGGTCATGGCGCAGATCAGCAGGAAGACCGTCACCATCATCAGGACGATCATCCACCCGAGGCCCCAGAAGTGGCGCCGGGTGAGGGTCCAGGAGCCGAACATCGAAAGACGCCGCGACGCGAAGGTATGGGCGGGAGCAAGGGAAAGCCGGACCACGATCCAGAAATTGAAGCACCAGGCCGCCAGGCTGACGACGTCCACGACCCAGGTGGTGGCGGCTGGATGGACGGTGTCCAAAATCACCGTGACGCCAGCAATGAGCGCAAACTGAATGCCCGCCAGGAACAGCACCACGGCGGCGCCGACCACGAACAGCAGCGCGAGCCTGACCTCGTCGGCGCCGATCCGCATGAACGCCCACTTGCGGTCGCCCGGCCGCAATTCCTGGCGAAAGATGGCGCCGACCAGGGCGATCCAGAAGATCAGCAGCAGCGGCGCGGCCACATAGGCCAACGGTCCGAACCGTCCGACGGTCTGAAGCGCGCTGGGGGGCGCCGTGGATGGCTGGAGCCGAAGGGCCGGCTGGCCGAGCTTCGATGCGCCGATCAACACGAATAGCGCAATGTTGCACCCGACCCACACCAAGACCGCCTTGGACTCCCGCCGCAGAACGCGGAAGCCCTCGAAGGCAGCTGAGGCGGGGGAGAAATCGGTCATGGCGATGGGATGGGCGAATCGGCCGCTAGTCTGGGGTAGGCATAGGTCATGACTCCGACCTTCAGGGGAAGCCAGATCGCCGCCACGACCAGTCCCTGAGCGAGGTGCGCGAGCCACGCCAGGACCACGGCGTCGTGCGGCGCGAGCCGCGATGCCGCCGCGATCGCCAGCAGAAGCGCCGCCGGCGTCAACCCGACCCAGACCATGACCGCGGCCAGCCGCCAGGCCATGCCCCGGGTGAGCGACCAGACGCTGAGAACCTGCACCCGCCGCCGCGCCACGCTCGCCGCCGGGGCAAGGAAGAGGCGCACCATGACCCAGACGATGGCGGCCATGCCGGCGAGGGCGACCGCGCCGACCACCACGCGACCGCGACCATCGACGGCGGACGCCCAGGTCGCGGTTTGCCCGGCGACGAAACCTTTTCCCGCCGACGCCACGCCATAGGCGAGCGCCAGGACGACGACCAGAAGGAGCATCAGGAGCACCACGGCCAGCAGGATCATGAGGACGCCGCTCGCCAGCACGCGCCATTCATCCCTGCCCCATCGCGGGGTCACCCCGCCCAGCCCCAACGCGACCCGGCAGACCGCCGCAGTCGCCGCCACGCAGGCCAGGCAAGGGATCAGAAGGCCAAGCAGCTTGACCCCGATCGCCCCCGCTGCGCCCAGTTGAAGCCACAGCCCGAGGCAGACCGAGGCGACGAGCAGGGCCGGCCCCGCCCGGCGCCAGGCGAGCCAAAGCACACCGAACGCGCCCTCGACCGCGCCCGGGATCGAAACGGCGGAAGGGGACCGCGTGGGATCAGCCAAACTCGGCCGCCACGTTCGGACCGACGAGGTCCCGATAGGCCCGAGCCCATGGCGCCGCGACGATGGCCATGGCGCAGCCCACCAGTGGCGTCCAGGCGAGCGCGACGATCGCGATCACCGGCGTCAGCTTGGAGAGGAGATCCTGCGAGGGCTGGCGGAAGAATGCCGGGAGGTTCTGCAATCCGCCCGCCACCCAGCCAAGAACACCGATTCCGACGGCGACGACGATGGTTCCGACGATGGCCTCGATGACGAACAGGATCATGATCAGGCTGAGCCCGATGACAAACAGACTCACGGTCCTGCCCTTGGTCAAGGTCCAGGATTCGAACAGGTGAAATCTGCCGTCATCGACGATCATCGGTCCGACCAGAGAGAACCGCAGCGCGAAATAGATCAGCGCGAGGAAGATCGCCAGGCCGCCCACCACCGCGACGATGATCGCGCCGGCCACCGAATGGCTGGCCGCCAGTATGCCGGCGATCAGCCCGATCATCAGGATTGGAATCAACAGGGCGAAGACGAGGACGATGTTGGCCGCGAACCCCAGGATGAAGATGAAGAGTTCGGCCATTCCAAGACGGAGATAGCCGAAGCGCTTCTGTTCCGGGTGGAGGATCGCCCGGAAGACGGCGCAGTAGATCATCACGCCGACGACGCCGATCAGGATGTTGACCAGCATGCCCACGCCCTGCACCTGCGCCATCTGGCCCATCATCGCCCGCATGTCCGGCGGCGTTGCGCCGACGCTCCCCGCGTGGCTCGCCATCCGCGTCATCAGGCCGGCATAGACCGGACCCAGGGCCGCGAAGGCCGCCACCATCGCCACCAGATACACCAGTCCCCACAGGAGCACGGCCAGTGGCTCGCGGCGGATGAGGCCGAACCCCGAGGCGACGGCGTCGCCAATCTCGATCTCGGCCATGTCAGGTCCTCATGCGAAGGTGGAGGCGATTTCGTCGTCCGGTTTGAGCTGGCGATAAGCCCGCGCCCACGGCGCGGTGACGACCGGCGTGAGGATCGTCATCAGGATCATCCAGACGAGCGCGGCGAGGGCGATCAAAGGCGCCAGGCTGCGCATCCATACCGCCGGCGGCTGGGCGAAGAAAATTTTCGGATCGGCTCCGGCCAGGATGTCGCGCCACATGGCCCAACCCGCCGTCAGGGCGATCAGACCGATCACCAGATAGACACCCAAGGTCATCAGGATCACCAGGAGGCCGATCAGGAAAAGCCGCCAGACCTTGCCCTCGGTCAGAGTCCAGGATTCGAACAGGCGGAAGCGGCCCTCGTCGAAGGTCATCGGCGCGGCCATCGAAAACCGCAGATAGAAGTAGAACGCGGCGCCGTTGACGACCACCTGTTCGACGACCCGAATGGCGATCGACTGGGCCATCGACATGCCGGCCCCAACACCGACGATGGCGACGATGATGCCGGCCGGAATGGCCAGCACGGTGGCGATCACGAACATCATCACGCCCTTGCAGAGGCTGAGCAGCATCATGCGCAATTCCCGCCGGCCCAACCGGAGATAGGCCAAGCCGCCGGCGTCGGGTTCGAACACGGCGCGGATCACGGCGCAGGATACGATCGAGCCCACCACCAGGAGGCAGCCCATGAGCAACAAATAGAGGCCGAAAATCCCACCGATCGCGGCGAGCGCCGCGGCGACGAGTTGCGGCGCCGCGTGGGACTTGGCCGCAACCGCGAGGGTTCCGATCAGGCCATAGACCGCGCCCCCGAAAAGGGCGGCGAAGATCGCGAAGAAGGCGGCGTAGATCAGCGCCCAGACGAGGGCGGCAAAATGCCTTCGCGTGAGCAACCGGACGCCCGCCAAGGCGGCGTCGGTCACGTCGAGTTCCGCCATCCCCGCTCCCACCCCGACTCTCTCGATAGCATAGACGGATATGGTCCGGTCGCGCCACTTCCGCGCTGGGCGCGCCAGGCGTAGGAGTCGCGCGAATGTCCCCCGAGCCCATCCACATCATCGGCGGCGGCCTGGCCGGCTGCGAAGCGGCCTGGCAGGCGGCAAACCGGGGCGTGGGGGTCGTACTGCACGAGATGCGGCCCCTTACCGGCACGGCGGCGCACCGGACCGACGCCCTGGCCGAGCTCGTCTGCTCCAACTCCTTTCGATCCGACGATCGAGAACACAACGCGGTAGGCCTGCTGCACGCCGAGATGAGGCGCGCGGGCTCCCTGATCATGGCCTGCGCCGACATCAACCAGACACCCGCCGGCGGCGCCCTGGCCGTGGACCGAACCGGTTTCGCGCGGGCCGTGACCGAAAGCATTGCCGGCCATCCCCTGATCACCTTGGAACGCGGCGAGGTCACCACGCTTCCCGCCGAATGGCAGAGCGTGATCGTCGCCACCGGTCCGCTGACCTCGCCGGCCCTGTCGGCGGCGATCCAGGCTCTCACCGGCGAGGAGGAGCTCTCGTTCTTCGACGCCATCGCCCCGATCATCCACGCCGAGACCATCGACATGGGGGTCGCCTGGAAGCAGTCCCGCTACGACAAGCTGGGTCCCGGCGGCGATGAAGCGGCCTATATTAACTGCCCCCTCGACCGACCGCAGTACGACGCGTTCATCGACGCCCTGCTGGCCGCGCCCAGGACGGAATTCAAGGACTGGGAGCACGTTCCCTATTTCGATGGCTGCCTGCCTATCGAGGTGATGGCCGAACGAGGCCGCGATACGCCCCGATATGGGCCGATGAAGCCCGTGGGCCTGACCAATCCGCGTCATCCCCAGGAGAAACCCTGGGCGGTGGTTCAGCTCCGGCAGGACAACGCGCTCGGAACCCTGTGGAACATGGTCGGCTTCCAAACCAAGATGAAGCACGCCGCCCAGACGGAGGTCTTCCACGCCATACCGGGCCTCGAGCGGGCGGTGTTCGCCCGTCTGGGCGGCCTGCACCGCAACACCTTTCTCAACAGCCCGCGGGTGCTCGATCGGCTCCTGCGCCTCAAGGCTGACCGCCGTCTGCGTTTCGCCGGCCAGATCACCGGCGTGGAAGGGTATGTCGAGAGCGCCGCCGTGGGCCTTCTGGCCGGACGCTTCGCCGCCGCCGAACGTCGTGGCCGGGCCATGGTCCCGCCGCCGGCCACGACCGCCCTTGGCGCGCTCATCGGCCACGTCACCGGCGGTCATCTGGATTCCGGCGCCCGTTCCTTCCAGCCGATGAACATCAACTATGGCCTTCTGCCGCCGATGGACGCCCCGAGGCGGACGACCGACGGCAAGCCCTTCGCCCGTGGCGAACGCGGGCGGGCGAAGAAGCGGGCGATGAGTCTGCGGGCAATGGCCGATCTTTCGGCGTGGCTCGGCGAGGCGTCGGCGGTGGCGGCGGAGTAGTTCATAGCCGTCCGGAAGCGACGGCGCGCAGCAGGCGCAGCCGGTTGGCCAAGCCCGACGGCGCCGCGCCACCCAGGTCGGCTCGGCCGAGTGTCACATGGGCCACCGCTGGAAACGATGCGACGCCCAGGCCCCGGCAATCCTCGCGCGCCTTGACCAGGGATTCCCGCAAAGGTCGTTCGATGACATCCAAATCGATCCGGCCGGCGCGCCGGAGCAGGACGAGCCCCCAGGCGCGGCCGGCGCTGGCGGCGGCTGGCCTCGGGGCCGCGTCGTCCAAAATCCGCACCGCCAGCGTCGTCACCGAGCCGCCGACTGCGTCCGCCCAGGCGATGGCCTGGACCAGGTCCGGTCGGGGGACTTCCAGATCCCTGACGCGCGCCTCGATCATCGCTTCCAGCGGGGCGCGAGGGAGCGACCGTCGCCGCACGGCTTGAGCCAGGCGCCGGGCGACCGGGTGAGCGCGCATGATCCGGCCGGTGAAGATCTCGTCCACAACCTCGCGCCACCAGACAAGCCGGATTTCCGCGATCAGGGCGTTGGACGCGACACGACCGGCGCGCGCCAATTCGACGTCGTAGGCATAGAGCGCGATGACGTCCGCTCGGGCGGCGCGGTCGGCGATGAACCGGCTGGCGAGCCAGCGATCCGGATCGGCTCGGCGGACGGCGTCGTCGAGGTCGTCGTCCGCCGACAGGACCCTAACCGTAGAGCGTCTGGTACATGGCCATGGACGTCAGCATCGGCAGCGACAACAACACATTGATGCGCGAGGCAAGCGTGCCGATCCGCGCCGCCCTGGCCTTGGCGTCGGCGTCGGCTTCCTTGATGCCGAGCGCGATCTTCTGATTGGGCCAGATCACCCCCCAGACATTGAGGAACATGATGATCGCCAGCCACACGCCGATGCCCATCAGCCGGAAGCCGACGTCGGGAGCATCGGCGCCGGCGAATCCCAGGCTCAACACGCCTTCGGCATAGTCGCGACCGCGCAGGAACGCGACGCCGAGGCCAGCCAGGACGGTGAACAGGGCCGACCAGCGGAACCAGAACAGCGCCTCCGGCGTGATGTATTTGGAAATCGCGGGTTTCAGTTCGGCCGGAATGTCCGGCATCTTCCTAGTTTGCACGAAATTGAAGTAGTAGAGCAGACCGATCCACAGAATGCCGAAGAAGACGTGCATCCACCGGAACACCGCCTGGACGAATGTCCTGTCGAAGCCGTGCGGATTGTTCATTCCGAAGAAGATGATCATCACGATGGCGAGCAGCACGCTCACGATCATGGTGTTCCTGAAGTTGAGCAGAATCCCGGCCATCATTCACCCCTTCTGTCGGCGATCATCCCTACCCCAAGGCATAACCCTTTTCTCTCGACGCGAAAAGCGCCGGTCCGGTCAAACGGCGATCAAGGCGGTCGCGAATCGACGTCCCTGCGAGGCAAGGACATTGTGCAGCCGCGCGGCCCCTTCGCTGGCCATGAATTCGAGGCCCAGACCGGCGCTGGCGAGCGCCTCGCGCACTTCGCGCGGCGGCCGGGTCTGGATCGCGCCGGTGCCGAGAAGGACGAATTCCGACACCGATGCTCCCAGGCTGATGATCTCGGCGAAATCGCCGACACACAGATTCTCCATGCGACTTGGACGCCAGCCGGCCGGAACATCATCGAGGATCACCAGCGAGCCCGGCCGCCAATCACCGGAAACGCGAAATCCGCCGCCGCCCCAGGCGTCGATGGACGGCGGCTGTCGAAGGCGGACCGTCAGGGGCGCGCCGGCTGTGGCGCGATCGGCGTGGCCGCCTCGTCGTCCTTCTTCATCCCCCACAGAAGGATGATCGGCGAGGCGACATAGATCGAGGAGTAGGTGCCGATGACGATGCCGAAGAGCAGCACGATGGAGAGCGGCCGCAGAGACTCGCCGCCGAACACCGCCAGCCCCGAGAGCGCCAGCAGGGCGGTCACCCCGGTGATCACCGTGCGCGACAGGGTCTCGTTGACCGACAGATCGATCAGCTCGCGCAGAGGCATGCGCTTGTATTTGCGGCGGTTCTCGCGCAACCGGTCGAACACCACGACGGTGTCGTTCATCGAGTAGCCGATGATCGTCAGAAGGGCGGCGATGAGATTCAGGCTGAACTCCAACCGAAGCAAGAGAATCAGGCCGAGCGAGAGGGTGAGGTCGTGGAACAGGGCGACCACCGCGCCCAGGCCGAACTGGAGTTCGAATCTGAACCAGATGTAGATCAACATCAGGCCGATGGCCGTCAGCAGGGCCTCGACTCCCTTGAGCTTGAGTTCACCGGAAACCTCCGGCCCCACCTCGTCGGTGCGAAGGAACTTCACCTGGCCCAACGCCTGGGTCACCGCCCCCTTGACCTTGGTGGCGACGGCGTCGGGGCTGACGCCGTTGGGGGTCTGGAAGCGGACCACGGCGTCGTCGGCGGCGCCGAACCGCTGGACCTGGACGTCGCCGAGATTGAGGCCGTTGACGGCGCCCCGCACCTTGCCCAGGTCCACCGGAACCGCGCCGGTGTTGAGTTCGAGCACCGTGCCGCCCTTGAAGTCGATGCCCATGTTGAGGCCCGGGTAGAAGAAGGCGACCGCCGTAGCGATGGCCGCGATGATCGACAGCGTCGCGAACAGGCGCGCGAGGCTCACGAACGGCAAGTGGGTGTCGTGGGGAATGTTCTTGATCAGCGGCCATCGGCCCTCGCCGCTGATCGGCAGGGCCTTGGGGCGGAAGGCGCGGAACCACCAGCCGATCAGCACCTGGGTGATCAGCACGGCGGTGAACACCGAGGTGAACACCCCGATCAGCAGAGTCAGGGCAAAGCCCTTCACGGGGCCGGCGCCCAGGTTGAACATGATCACCGCCGCCACCACGGTCGTGGCGTTGGCGTCGATGATCGTGGTCAGCGCACGCTTGAATCCGGAATCGGCGGCGCTCATCGGCGGCCTGCCGCCGCGCACTTCGTCGCGCATGCGCTCATAGATCAGCACATTGGCGTCCACGGCGACGGCGAGGGTAAGCACCAGACCGGCGATCCCCGGCAGGGTCAGGGTGGCGTGGAAGAGGCTCATGGCGCCCACGATCATCAGGCCGTTGACGACCAGGGCGATGGCCGCGAAGCCGCCGAACAGGCCGTAGGCGAGCAGGATGAAGGCGAAGATCAGGGCCGCCCCGATCAGGATCGAAAGCTGCCCGGCCCTGACCGCGTCGGCCCCGAGTTCCGCCCCGACCGTGTGCTGCTCGACCATGTTGAGCGGCGCCGGCAGCGCGCCGGACTTCAGCAGCAGGGCGAGATCATTGGCCGACTCCTCGGTGTAGTGGCCGGTGATTTCGCCGCTCCCGCCGGTGATCGCCGTGCGGATGTTGGGGGCCGAGATCACCCGCTTGTCGAGCACGATCGCGAACGGTTTGCCGATGTTCTGGCTGGTCACCGAGGCGAACCGGCTGGTGCCCTGGCCGTTGAAACTGAAGGATACAGCCGGGGCGTTGTTCTCGTCGTGGCTACCGCTGGCCGAGGTGAGCATCTCGCCGGTGACCACCGACCGCCTCTTGACCACGTAGGCCGGCGCGAAGCCGTCATCGCTGGGAAGCACTTCGTCCTCGGGCGGAATGCGGTGGGCGGCGACATCCTCCGGTGGAATTTCGGTATCGACCATCTGGAAGGTCAGCTTGGCGGTCTTGCCGATGATCGCCTTGAGCTTTTCCGGATCGCTTTCCCCTGGGGCCTCGATGACGATCCGGTCCGAACCCTGCTGGGTGATCGAGGGCTCCTTGGCGCCCATGGCGTCGATGCGCTTGCGGATGGTTTCGATCGACCGGGTCACGGCGTCCTGGGCGGCGGCGTTGGCGGCCTGGGGGGCGAAGGAAACGTTGATGTGCTGGTCGGGACCGTTCTGGATCACCACGTCCCGGCCGCCGGTCGGCAAGCGCTCGCCGAGGGAGTCGTTGAGGAGCTTGTAGGCGATGGCGGCCTTGGTGGGATCGGTGATCCGCACGTTGATCGCAGCGCCGGTCACCGCCAGTTCGGTGAACTCGATCTGGTCGGTCTTGAGCTTGGTGCGGATGTCCTCGGTCAGATTGGTCAGCCGCTCCTTGCGCAGGGCGGCGGTATCGACTTCCATGAGGATGTAGGAACCGCCCTGGAGATCGAGGCCGAGATTGAGGCGCTGGCTCGGCGCCCAGCTCGGCAGAATTCCAGCCGGCACGAGATTGGGAAGGGTGAAGAGGAGCCCGAAGAGCAGCGAGCCCAGGACCAGGGCGATCTTCCAGCGCGTGAGAGCGAGCATGGCGCTAGAGAGCCGTGGTCAGGACTTGGCGTCGTTGGCGGCGGCCGGCTCGCCCCGGGTGCGGACCTCGGAGATCATTGCCTTGACCACCTTGACGGTGACGTTCTGGGCGATCTCGACACCCAGTTCGGTGTCCTCGACGCGCACGACCTTGCCGATCATGCCGTTGGACATCACCACCGTGTCGCCGCGCTTGACCGCGCCGATGGTCGCCGCGTGCTGGCGCGCGCGCTGCTGCTGCGGCCGGATCATCAGCACGTAGAACAGCACCGGGATTACCAGGAACGGCAGCATCTGGCCGATCGGGCTGGAGAGGAGCCCGCCCGCGGGCCCGCCGACGGCCGGCGCGACCGCGAATATCAAGGCAGGCGTGGCGAACATGAGGGCTCCGAAAATGGCGTGAAAAAGGGTCCGGCGCGAGCCGTGCCGAAAGCGGGCGGAAGCTATGCGCTGCGCTGGCCTTTTGCAATGCGCCGCCGGCCGCTACCGTGACCGCATGGACGATCGACCGCGCGCCACCCTCGAACGGATCGCCGAAGCGCTCGAGCGGCTCGCCCCGGCGCCGCCGCCGGCGTCCTTCGACGGCGCGCGCCTTTTCCGCCATGATCCCGCCACCGGCGTCTTCGAGGCCGCGCCCGACTTCGCCCTGCCTCTCGATGTGCTGGTCGGTATCGACAGCCAGAAGAGCCGGCTGACCGAGAACCTGCGCCGGTTCGCCGCTGGCTTGCCCGCCAACCACGTCCTGCTGTGGGGCGTGCGGGGAACCGGCAAGAGTTCGCTGGCCAAGGCCGCCTTCATGGCCATGACGGCGGTCGCGCCGGAACTGAAACTGGTGGAGGTCGATCGCGACGAGGTAGCCGCCCTCCCCACGGTGTTCGAACGCCTGCGCGGGCGCCCGGAGCGCTTCGTGGTGCTGTGCGACGACCTGTCCTTCGAAGGGGGCGCCGCTTCGGCCAAGGCGCTGAAGTCGGCCCTGGAGGGCGGCGTCGCGGGACCGCCGGAGAACGCCCTGTTCGTCGCCACCTCCAATCGCCGTCACCTGATGCCGCGCGATCACCTGGAGGGACGGGGGACGATTGCGTTGGGCGAGGACGCCGAGGAGGAGGTCAGCGTCTCCGACCGCTTCGGCCTGTGGATCGGTTTTCCACCCATGGACCAGGGGGCCTATCTCGCCGCCGTCCGAGCCTATGCCGACCGCTTCGGCCTGGCGATCGCCGACCTCGATCGCCGCGCCCTGCGGTGGTCGCAGCTCCGCGGCGCCCGTTCCGGCCGCGTCGCCTGGCAGTTCATCCGCGATCTGGCCGGAGAGATGGGGAAGAGTCTGCCGGTCTGAATCGTCCCTCCCTCCCCTTCATGGGGAGGGTCGGCCGAAGGCCGGGGTGGGGAAGTGTGACGCGACCCCGAACGCCGCAAAAGTCGAGACTTCCCCACCCTGGCGGCTACGCCGCCTGTCCCTCCCCATGAAGGGGAGGGAGGAAAAAGGGGGCGCCCTACCCATTCTCTTTCGGCAGCACCAGCAGCGGATCGATGGGTCGCGCCTTGTCGGCCGGGGTGGGGGCGTAGCGGACTTCGAAGTGGAGTTGTGGTTCGCTGACGCCGCCGCTGAGGCCGACCTGGCCGATCTCCTGGCCCTGGATCACCGCCTGGCGCATCTGGACGCTGACCTTGTCGAGGTGGGCGTAGGCGGTCACCCAGCCGTCGGCGTGCTTGACCAGGACCAGGTTGCCGAACCCGGGGACCTGGTTGCCGGCATAGACCACGTCTCCGCCAGCAGCGGCGCGAACCACCGTCCCCTGCGGCGATTTGACATCGACGCCGTCGTTGCGGCGGCCAACGCCCTGGGCGCCGAAGGCCGAGAGGATCTGGCCGCGGACGGGCCAGATGAACCGTCCCCGCGCCGCCGCGGTGATCTCGCTGTCAGTGGCGGCCCGGGCGTTATCGGTCGGCGGCGCGATCGGCGCATAGACGGGCCGGGACGTGGCGTGGGCGGACGACGCCGAAGGAACATAGGGATGCGCGATGTAGGCGGACGGCGCGGAGGGAACATAGGGGTGGGCGGCGTAGGGATATGGCGCGGCGCCCCTCGCGGCCGACGGCGCGTAGGGCGTCGTCGAGGGGGCGGCGGCGTAGGTGCGGTAGGGCGCGCGCGCGGGCGCGGGGGTCGGCCTCGGCCTGGGCGGCGGCGCGGCGCGAACCTCTTCAATTGGCGCGCGAATCCGGCTTGGCCCGCGGTCATGATAGTTGGCCGGCAGGGCGATCTTCTCGCCTTGTCTCAGGCGGCCTCGGGTGGAAAGGTCGTTGAGCGACGCGAGATCCTCGGGCGCGATGTCGAAGCGCTTGGCGACCACCGCCAGGGTGTCCCCTGACTCAGTCTCATAGGCCATGGCCACCGGCACCTTGAGGTGCTGGCCCGGCTGAAGGGCGTAGGGCGCCTTGAGGTGATTGGCATCGACGATGACCTTGCGGGTGGTGTCGAGGTCGCGGGCGATGGCATCGACATGGTCCTTCTTCTGGACCTCGTAGTCGCGGAACATGCCCGTGGCGGCGACCACCTTGCCGCCCGCGAGATAGCGCACGGGCGCGGGCCGGGCGCGGATCGGGGCAGGCTCATAAGTCGCCGTCCTCGAGGGCGGGGGCGCATAGGCCGCCGGAGGCGGCGGCGCGGCGGCGGGCGGCGGCGCCTGGACGACCGGCGGCAGCGCCTGACTTTCCACCGCCGCCGATGGCGGTGGCGCGGTGGGCGGCGTTTCGGGAGGCGTCGCCGTGGCAACCGGCGGCGGCGGCGTCGCCGCGGCTTGCTCGCGGATGGGGTACCTCGGCTGCATCGGGGCCGACGGCGGCGGCGAGGCTTCGCCGGCATGGGTCGGGTAGGTGGGTCCCGTGGCGCAGGCCGTCGCGAGGCCGGCGAGAAGAACGATCAGGGTCGCCCGCGTCAGATTCTGCGTCATCGCCGCTCCGTTCGTCGCACCCGACCGGAATCGGCGCGTGAAGGTAAACCATCGGTTAAGCCGGGCGAGGCGGCAATCCGCGCCTCGCCGGGCGCCCTCGGCATCAAAGCTCGCGCGCCACGCCGTCGAGAAGGGGCACGAAGCGCACTTCGCACAGGATGTCCATGGCAAAGCCCCCTACGCCATCGCCGGCGTAACGGCACAATTTCTGGACCGGCCCCTTGCCGACCGGCGCGACGAGCACCCCGGAAGGCTTGAGCTGCCCGAGCAGGGTCTTGGGCTCGACCGGCGCCGCCGCCGTGACCAGAATGCGGTCAAACGGCGCCTGTTCGGGCCAGCCGAGCATGCCGTCGCCAAACCGGGTGATGACATTGGTCAGTTGCAGCGCCTTGAACCGCCCCTCGGCCTCGCGCAGCAGGGTGCGGTAGCGCTCGACGGTGTAGACCAGCCGGGCAAGCCGGGCGAGAATCGCGGTCTGGTAGCCCGAGCCGGCGCCGATCTCCAGCACCCGGTCTCGCGGCTCAAGGGTCAGGGCCTGGGTCATCAGGCCGACGATGAACGGTTGGCTGATCGTCTGGCCGCAGGCGATCGGCAGGGCCGAATCCTCCCACGACCTTTCCTTGAAGAGCTCGGGCGTGAACAGTTCGCGCGGCGTCCGCTCGATCGCGCTCAGAACCGCGGGGTCGGTCACGCCCTGCGAGCGCAGGCCGAGCACCAACCGGGCGAGGCGGGTGTCGTTCTCGGTCGGCTCCTTGGCTTTCCGGCTCATGGGGCGGCCCGCAATCGCGGCGGCGATCCGCCCAGGCCCGCCTTCAGGGCATGCACGGTCTCCATGTGGGTCAGGTCGATGTGCAGCGGCGTCACCGAGATCCGCCCCTCGTAGGCGGCGAGCAGATCGGTGCCTCGGCTCGGCGCCGATGGTTCATTGCGATAGCCCAGCCAATAGTAGTCGCGGCCGCGCAGATCGGTTCGCTGCTCGGCGTAGCGGGTGCGCACGTCGCGGAAGCCCTGGCGCGTCACCTCGACCTCGCCGACCTCGGCCGGCGGGCGGGCCGGGAAATTGACGTTGAGGATGACGTCGGCCGGCCAGCGAAGCTCGATGAGGCGCGATATCAGCCCCGGCCCGAACGCCTCGGCGGTCTCGAAGTGGGCGCGTTCGTCGTCGTGGAAGATGCGCATCATCTGCGAAAGGGCGATCGCGGGGACCCCCAGCGCCATGCCCTCGATCGCCCCGGCCACCGTGCCGGACATGGTCACGTCCTCGCCCGCGTTGAGCCCGCGATTGACCCCGGAAAGGACCAGATCGGGCCGGGCGCCTTCGATCAGGTACTGGATCGCCAGCATCACGCAGTCGGTCGGCGTTCCCTGGACGGCGAACCGCCGCGCATCGAGGGTGCGGACGCGCAAGGGCTCGGAAAGGGTGAGCGAGCGCGAAGCTCCCGACTGTTCGTGCTCTGGCGCGCAGACCCAGACGTCGTCCGACAGGGCCAGGGCGATCCGTTCCAGCACCGCCAGACCCTCGGCATGGACGCCGTCGTCGTTGGTGACGAGAATCCTCACCTCTCCCCTCCCAAGTGGGTCACGCCGCGCATGTATGGATGCAGGGCCTGCGGGATGGCGATGCGACCCCTCTCGTCCTGATAGGTCTCCAGGATCGCCACCAGGGTGCGGCCGATCGCCAGGCCCGAGCCGTTGAGGGTGTGCGCGAAGCGGGTCCCCTTCTCGCCGGACTTGCGGCAACGCGCGTCCATGCGCCGGGCCTGGAAGTCGCCGCAGTTGGAGCACGAACTGATCTCGCGATAGGTTTTCTGCGACGGCAGCCAGACCTCCAGGTCATAGGTCTTGCGCGCGGTGAAACCCATGTCCCCGGCGCACAGCAGCATGGTGCGGAACGGCAGCTCCAGGCGCTTCAGCACCCCCTCGGCGCAGGCGGTCATTCGCTCGTGCTCGGCTTCGGAATCGTCCGGCGCGGTGATCGAAACCAGCTCGACCTTGTTGAACTGATGCTGGCGGATCATCCCGCGGGTGTCCTTGCCCGACGCGCCCGCCTCGGAGCGGAAACAGGGGGTCAGGGCCGCCAGGCGCATCGGCAGCGCTTCCTCGGCGGTGATCTGTTCGCGCGCCAGATTGGCCAGCGGGACCTCGGCGGTGGGGATCAGCCAGCGGCCGTCGGTGGTCGCGAACAGGTCCTCGGCGAATTTCGGCAGCTGCCCGGAGCCGAACACCGCCTGGTCGCGCACCAGCAGCGGCGGCGCGATCTCGGTGTAGCCGTTCTCCTGGGTCTGGATGTCGAGCATGAATTGGCCGAGCGCCCGCTCCAGCCGCGCCAGGGCGCCTTTCAGGACCACGAAGCGGGCTCCGGACATCCGCGCCGCGGCGTCGAAATCCATCAGCCCGAGCGCCGCGCCCAGATCGACGTGATCCTTGGGATCGACCAGGTCTGCCGGCTCTCCCCAGCGGCGGATTTCCAGGTTGCCGGTCTCGTCCGCGCCCTCCGGCACATCGGGATCGGGCAGGTTCGGCAGTTCGGCCAGGGCGGCGCGCAGTTCGGCGGCCAACGTAGCCTCGTCGCGGCTGTCTTCGGCGATCGCGAGCTTGAGTGCTTCGACCTCGGCCATGTGCGCTTGAGCCGCCGAAGCGTCGCCGGAGGCGCGCGCTCTCCCAATCAGTGCTGAAAGCTCGTTTCGCCGTGATTGCACCGTTTGCAGGAGGGTCTGGGCCGCGCGCAGATCCTCATCCAGCGCCAGCAGGCCGGACGCGCGGGCCCCGACGCCCCTGGCTGCCCAGCCGGCGTCGAAACGGGCCGGATCCTCGCGAATGGCCTTGATGTCGTGCATGGGTGCGAGAACGCGCCGGGCTGGAATCGTCAGGGAAGGCGCATCCCTTAAGGCGCGTCGGCGGCGAGGCCAAGGCGTCAGACGACGGCGACGTCCGTGGCCGCCGCCGCGTCCTCCTTGCGGCGCCGGATCTCCATCAGGGCGACGCACCAGATCGAGATTTCGTAGAGCAGGCAGATCGGCAGGGCGAGGGAGACCATGCTGATCGGATCGGGCGGGGTGACGATGGCCGCGACCGCGAATACGCCCACCACGGCGTAGCGCCGCACGGAACGCAGCATGGCCGCATTGACGATCCCGGCCAGTCCCAGCAGGGACACGACCACGGGAAGCTGGAAGCAGAGGCCGAAGGCGAGCAGCAGGGTGGTCACCAGCGACAGATAGTCCGAAACCTTGGGCAGCAGCTGCACCGAGATGTTGCCCACGTCGGTGATCTGCTGGTTCAACGAGAACCACAGGACGAACGGCAACATGACGAAATAGACCAGGGCCGCCCCCAGGCAGAACAGCACCGGCGAAGCGATCAGAAAGGGCAGGAAGGCGTGGCGCTCGCGACGGTAGAGGCCGGGGGCGACGAAGCGATAGAGCTGCCAGGCGAGGACCGGAAAGGTCAGGGCGATGGCTCCGAACACGGCCAGCTTGACCTTGGTGAAGAAGAATTCGAGCGGGGCGGTGAACACCAGCTTGAGTTGCTCAACGCTGTGCGGCGCCTGTTTGAACCCGGTCAGCGCGAGAAGCAGATCGAAGGGCCCGTGATGAGGGCCGCCGGCCTTCTGGGCCGCCATCAGGCTGGCGCCGACCTCGAATGGCTGGAGAAGGACGATGTAAATCTGCCGGGAAAACGCGAAACAGACGAGGAATCCCACCGCCAGCGCCGCCGCGCTGATGATCAGCCGCCGCCGAAGTTCGATCAGGTGATCGAGCAGCGGCGCCCGCGAAGCCTCGATCTCATTGTCGTCGTTGGGGAGGCTCAAGTGATGACCTTGGCGGGCGGAAGCGCATTTTCTTCCTCCCCCTCGGAGGAGCGAGCCGGCGAAGCCGCATCGGTTTCCGGCGGTCGCGCGGGAGGGCGCCCTTCGGCCACGGTCCCCCCAATGGGAGAAGAGACCATCGGAGTCGCGGTCGTCGATTGATGGTCCGTCGGCGGGTGGAGCTGGACCTCGCCGCCGCGAATACCGCTGTGGATGTCGTCGAACACCTGCTGGACATGGGGGTCGGCGATGGCCACCGCCTTGCTCAGATCCCCGCCGTGGACGGCGCGCATGGCGTCCACTTCGCGGCGGAGTTCGTCGAGTTCCGATTGCCGGGCCATCTCATCGAAACTGGCGCGGAATTCGGCCGCCATTCCGCGCATCTTGGCGACGAACTGCCCGACCTTGCGCATCAGCAACGGCAGGTCCTTCGGACCGACGACGATGAGAGCGACGATGCCGACGATGAGAAAATCGAAGATCCGACCTTCGGGAAACATGGATCGTCGGTCTCCGCGGCCCTTGAGCCTTCAAGGTGGGAAGTCTAGCGGACGATCGGGTCCTTGTCGGCCTCGGCGTGCGGCAGCGGCTGGGCGGGCGGCGCGGGAGGAGTCGCCTCCTCGCCCTTCAGGCCGTCGCGGAAGGCGCGGATACCCTTGGCGGCGTCGCCCATCAGGCCAGACAGCTTGCCGCGGCCACCAAACAGCAGCAGCACCACGACGGCGATCAGCAGAATGTGCCAGGGACTGAGGCTACCCATCGAATTCTCTCTCCCCCGACGCGATCGAATGGAGCAATAACCGTCATCGCTCCGAAGCTCCGTCGCGCGAGGCTTCTTCCCAAGGGCAATATAGGTCGTTCCGCCGCGAGGGCCAACCCGGCGATTGCCCGTCAGGTCCGGGTGTCTTCGTCGTCGATGAGGAACTCGCGGTGGAACTCGGCCGCCTCCCCATCTTCTATCGGATCCTCGTCGATCGTCGGACGCGAAGGATCGGGAACGCCGAAGTCCGGCGGCAGATCGAGATCCAGCAGGCCGGCGATCTTCATCTCGGCGGCGCCGGGAAGGTCGGCCAGGCTCGCCAGGCCGAAGTGTTCGAGGAAGCGGTCGGTGGTGCCGTAGGTCACCGGCCGTCCTGGCGTCCGCCGCCGGCCACGCATCCTCGCCATGCCCAGCTCCAGAAGCAGATCCAGGGTGCCGCGGCTGGCCTGCACGCCGCGGATGGCCTCGATGTCGGCGCGGGTCACGGGCTGGTGATAGGCGATGATGGCCAGGGTTTCCTGGGCCGCCCGCGAAAGTCGTCGCGGCGCCTCGCGCTCCCGGCTCATCAGGAAGGCGAGGTCGATGGCGGTTTGGAACCGCCAGCGACCGCCGACGCAGGCCAGTTCCACGCCCCGATCGGCGTACCGCGCCTGCAGCGTCGCCAGGGCGGCGCCGATATCGGCGCCGTCTGGCAGCCGCCCGGCGAGATCGGCGGTGGCCAGCGGTTCGGCGGCGGCAAACAGCAGCGCCTCGACCATCCGCTCGACGCCCGACGGCGCGCTCACGCCGCCGCCCTGCGGGCGCGCAGATAGATTTCGGCGAAGTGATCGATCTGGCGCGCCTCGAGTTCACCTTCACGCACCAGTTCCAGACTGGCCGACAAGGTGGAGGCGATGAAGGACGCCCGGCTCGGACCGCCGCCGCCCTCCATGGGCGCCACGCCGGTCAGCGGCGTCCACCGCTCCATCTCGGTGAGCAGCCGTCGCAAGCGCGCGCGGGCGTCGTCCAGGGGATAGGCCTTCGACGTCTCCGGGCGGTAGCGCCGGTCGGAGGCCCGCCGGCGCTGGCCGACATACGCGGCCATCAATGCGTAGAGATCGCCCTCCAGCCGGGTGTGGGAGACGATGGACACCGCCTGCGGATCGCCGCGGGCGAACACATCGCGTCCGAGGATCGGACGGTCGGCGAGAGCCTGGGAGGCGCGCCGCATGGCGTCCAGTCGGGCCAGGCGAAAGGCCAGGGCGGCGGCAATCTCCTCTGGCGGCCTTCCCTCGTCCGGCGGCCGTTCCGGCGTGGGCAGCAACAGCCGCGACTTAAGATAGGCGAGCCACGCCGCCATCACCAGATAGTCCGCCGCGAGCGCGAATGAGCGGCTGCGCGCCTCGCGCACGAAGGCCAGATATTGATCGGCGAGCCGGGTGATCGACAGCTTGAGCAGGTCCACCTTCTGGCTTCGAGCCAGGGCCAGCAGGACATCCAGGGGGCCTTCGTAGCCATCCAGGTCGATGATCAGCGCGCGCCCCTCGGCCGCCGCGCCGCTGGCGGCGTCGAAATCGATTTCGCCCTGGAAGGTCTCGCTCACGCGGCCCGCCTCCCGGCCAGGGCCGCCGTCAGCCGCGCCCTCCCCGCCTCGGCGTCGAACACATCGGCCCCGCCGGCTATGCGTAAGAGGGCGTCGGCCGCCCTGCTTTCCGCCCGCCCGCCGAGGGGCCGCGTCCCCGCCGCCACCTCGCGCATTTCGTCCATGTCGCCGTTGCAATGCAGGACGACGTCGCAGCCGGCGGCGAGCGCGGCGCGCGCGCGATCGGTGACGCCACCGCTGAGCGCGCGCATGGAAAGATCGTCGCTGATCAGCAGGCCGTCGAAGCCGATGAGCCCGCGGATCACCTGCTCGATCACCACCGGAGAGGTGGTGGCCGGACGGCCATCGTCGATCGCGGCGTAGACCACGTGCGCGGTCATCGCCATGGGCATGTCGGCCAGGGCGCGGAACGGCGCGAAGTCGCTGGTCTCAAGTTCCCTCAAGGTTGCGTCCACCACCGGCAGAGTCAGATGGCTGTCGGCGCCGGCCCGGCCGTGCCCGGGGATGTGCTTGATTACCGGCAGGACTCCGCCAGCCATCAGGCCCTCCGCCGCCGCCCGCCCCAGACGCGCCACCGCGGCGGGATCGCCCGCATAGGCGCGGTCGCCGATGATCTCATGCCCTCCGGCGGCCGGAACATCGAGGACGGGCAGGCAATCGACGTCGATCCCGACCCCGGCGAGATCATGAGCGATCAGCCGCGCCCCCAGCCGCGCCATTTCCGCGCCCTCGCCGCCGTCGCCAGCGACTCCCGCGAACGCCCGCGCCGGCGGCCAGGCCGGCCAGTGCGGCGGCCCCAGACGCTGAACCCGGCCGCCTTCCTGATCCACCAGCACCGGCGCGTCGGTTCCGCCGACGGTCGCCCGCAGGGCCTCGGTGAGCGCGCGAACCTGATCGGGGTTGTCGATGTTGCGTTTGAAGAGGATGAAACCCCAGGGCCGCGCATCTTTGAAGAACGCGATCTCCTCCGCCGTGAGGGAGGTCCCCGCGCAGCCGAGGATGCAGGCGCGGGTCACTTGACGAAGCAGCTCTTGCCGGCCGCCTTGAGCTTGTCGCACAGGGCCTTGGCCTCCTCGCGGGAAGCGAATCCGGTGATCGAGGTGCGATAGAGGGCGCCGCCGTCCTTGGTGATCTGTTCCACCTTCTTGCCCTTGCCGGCCATCGCGCCGGGGGCCACGGCGGCGTCGGCGCTCCACCCTTTGTCGGCCAGCGCCGCCGACGAGAAGGCGCCGATCTGGACCATCGCCGGACCAGTGCTCACGGGGGGCGCGGCGGCGACATCCGGCGGGGGCTCGGCGACCGCGACGGCGATGGGCTTGGGGACCAGCTTGGCCTTCGCCGGCGCCGGCGCCGGCGTCGGGGCTGCCGCCGCGACCTTCCGCGCGGGCTCGGCCGGCGGCGTCGCTTCGAGCGGCGCGGCGCGAATCGACGCGCTCGGCGGCGGCGCGGCCACCGGCCGCGGCATCGGCTGCTCCGGGGGCGGCACGAACGCCGGCGCCGGCGGCGCGGCCCCGGGGCTGTCACGGTAGATCGAGAGGCCGGCGGCGGGATCTTCCGGCTGGGCTTGGGGCGGGGCGGCGACCTTGACCTCGCCGATCGGGGCGCCCACCGGTCGCGGAACTCCGGACGAATCCCGCGCGCCGCCACGATACAGGTAGAACACCCCACCGGCCGCCGCCGCCAGCAACAGGACGCTGACGATCAGCGTCACCGGCGCCGGACCGCCGCCGCGCGGGGGCCGACGATGATCCATGGTCAACGGCGGCTCCGATGGCGGCGCATAGGGACCGCGGTCATAGTGCGACATGCGCGAACTCCTCACCCGATCGGCGCCCCGCGGGCCGAGCCGAATCATCACCGCCAGTTTAGCGAAGCCCGAGGCCGGCGGTCACGCCCAGGCGTCGATCTGGAACAGGCGGCGGTGTTCCTCGATCGCGTAGCGGTCGGTCATGCCGGCGACATAGTCGCAGATCACCCGGGCGCGGCCGGCCTCGTCCAGCGCGCGGAGGCGTTCGAACCAATCGGCGGGGAGCACATCCGGCTCGTCCATGAACAGGGCGAACATCTCGGCGAGGATTCGCCGCGCCTGGCTGCGGGTGCGATTGACGCGCCAGTGGCGGTACATCCGCTCATGGAGGAAGGCGCGCAGCCGGGCGAGAGCCTCGGTGGTTTCCGGCGAGAAGGCGACCAGCGCGTGGCCGAGCGTCCGGACCCTCTCCGGCGAGTCGATCCGCGCGGCGTCGGCGCGGGCGCGGGTCTCGGTCATCAGATCGCCGACCATGATCCCGATCAGGCGGCGCACGGCTTCCAGACGGGTCAGGCGATCGTCGAGATCGGGGTAATCGCGATCGACGCCCGCCAGAACCGGACCGATCAGGGGGACGTCGATCAGCTCATTGATGCCAAACAGGCCGGCGGCCAGGCCATCATCGACGTCATGGTTGTTGTAGGCGATGTCGTCGGCCAGCGCCGCCACCTGGGCCTCGGCCGAAGCGAAGGTGGCGAGGCGCAGGTCATGGCCGGCGTTGAAATCGACGATCTCGCGCCACGCCGGCCGGTCCAGCATGCCGCTGGCCGGGCCATTGTGCTTGACCACCCCCTCCAGCGTTTCCCAGGTGAGATTCAGTCCAATGAAGTCCGGATAACGATGCTCCAGCCTGGTCAGCACCCGGAAGGTCTGGACATTGTGATCGAAGCCGCCGAAGGCCGCCATCCGCTTTTCGAGTTCCTCCTCGCCGGCGTGGGCGAAGGGCGGGTGGCCGAGGTCGTGGGCCAGGGCGATGGTCTCGGCGAGGTCGGCGTCGAGCCCTAGGGCGGTGGCGACGGCGCGCGAAATCTGGGCCACCTCCAGGGAGTGGGTGAGGCGGGTGCGGAAGTGATCGCCCTCGTGAGCGACGAAGACCTGGGTCTTCTCCTTAAGCCGGCGAAACGCGGTGGCGTGGATGATCCGATCGCGGTCGCGGGCGAAGGGGGTGCGCGTGGCGCTGGGCGCTTCGGCGTGGCGCCGGCCCCGCGACCGCGCCGGGTCTTCCGCCCAGGCCACTCGCCGTTCGCCGCCGGAGGCCATGGCCGCCTTCGATCCTGATCGCCCCTTTGCGCCGGGGCCTCCGCGCCCTCATATAGGCGACGATGGGGATTCCCAAGAAACGCGCATGACCCGGGTCCAGGCCAGCCTCACCCTCTCCGACGCCGCCGCGCGCCGTCTGCGCGCCATCTCGGCCGCCGAGGGGCGGACGGTGATGCTCCGCGTCGCGGTCGATGGCGGCGGCTGTTCGGGCTTCCAATATCGTTTCGAACTCGTCGAGGCGGCCAATGACGACGACATCTGCGTGGAACGCGACGGCGCCGCCGCGGTGGTCGATGTGATCTCCCTGGGCCTCCTCGCCGGATCCGAGATCGATTTCGCCGACGAACTGGCGGCGGCCGAGTTCCGGGTCAGGAACCCCAACGCCAAGACCAGCTGCGGCTGCGGCGTCAGCTTCTCGATCTGACCGCGGCCAGCCGCGTGCGCATCGCCACCTGGAACGTCAATTCGGTCAACGCCCGCCTCGAAACCGTGCTGCGCTGGTTCGAGGCGGAAAAGCCCGACGTCGCCTGCCTCCAGGAGATCAAGTGCATCGACGAGAAGTTCCCCGCCGAGGCCTTCGAGCGTCTGGGTTACAACGTCGCGGTGCACGGCCAGAAGACCTACAACGGCGTCGCCCTGCTCTCCAGGACGCCACTCGAGGATGTCCGCAAGGGCCTGCCCGGCGGCGAGGGCGACGACCACGCCCGCTATCTCGAGGCCACCGTGTCGGGGCCGGAGCCGGTGCGCGTGGCGGCGATCTACCTTCCCAACGGCAATCCGATCGGAACGGAAAAATTCGCCTATAAGCTCGCCTGGATGGCGCGCCTGAACGCCCGCGCTCGCGAGCTGCTGGCTTTGGAAGAACCGCTGGCCCTGGCCGGCGACTTCAATGTCATCCCGGAGGCCGAGGATGCCGACAATCCGGCTTCCTGGCTCGGAGACGCCCTCTTCCAACCCGAGAGCCGGCGCGCCTACCGCGCCCTGAAGTGGCTGGGCCTCACCGACGCCTACATGGCCGCCGACGGCGCGCCCGGGGGCTACACCTTCTGGGACTATCAGGCCGGCGCCTGGCAGCGCAATCACGGCATCCGCATCGACCATCTGCTTCTCTCGCCCCAAGCCGCCGACGCCCTCGCCGGGATCGTCATCCACAAGGACGTCCGCGCCGGCGAGCGACCCTCAGACCATGTGCCGGTGGTGGCGGAGTTCAAACTTCAGGGGTAGCTTCCCCGGCGGTCGGGCGTCGGGTCCGGCGGGAGAGCGCCATGACCAACCTCATCGCCGCCGCCGTCGCCTTCGTCCTGCTGCATCTGCTGGTCTCCGGAACCCGAGTTCGCGACGCCGCCACCGGCGCGGTCGGCCAGGGCGCCTATATGGGTCTCTTTTCGCTGGCCTCGGTGGCCGTGCTGGTCTGGCTCGGCTTCGGCTATGCGGCGGCCAGAGGTGGTAGCGCCGACACCGTCTGGTGGGGCGCGACCCGCGCGACGAAGGAAGTCCAGCTTGTCATCCAGCTGATCGCCTTCCTGTTCATCGTCCCGGGCCTCTCCACGCCCAATCCGACCAGCGTCGGCCAGCAGGCGACCCTGGAAAAGCCGGACGTCGCCAGGGGCGTGCTGCGGATCACCCGCCATCCCTTCCTGTGGGGCGTGGCGATCTGGGCGGCGGGCCACCTGCTGGTGGGCGGCGACGCGGCCAGCCTGGTGCTGTTCGGATCGCTCCTGGCGCTGGCCCTGTTCGGGACCGCCAGCATCGACGCCAAGCGCAAGCGCGCCCTGGGCGAAACCTGGACCGCCTTCGCCGCCCGGACCTCGAACATCCCCTTCGCCGCCATCGCGGCGGGGCGGCAATCGCTGAACATCGCCGAGATCGGCTGGTGGCGCCTGGCGCTGGCCGTGGCGATCTACGCCGCCATGATCCTCATCCACCCCTACGCCTTCGGCGTTTCGCCCCTGCCTTAGGTCACGGCGAAGTCCATCCCGGCCCGCGCGTGGATCTCCGTGGTGTCGAACACCGGAACCGGCAGATCGGCGGCCCCGACGAGCAGGCCGAACTCCGTGCAGCCGAGGATCACGCCGTCGGCGCCATCCTGGCTGACCGCCTGTTCGACGATCGACACCAGCGCCGCGCGCGAGGTTGGTTCGAAGCGGCCCTGGACCAGCTCGTCGAAGATGATCGCGTGGAGCCGTTCGCGATCCTTTGGCCCCGGCGTCAGCGCTTCGACGCCGCCGGCGCGGAGCCGCTCGCGGTAGAAGGCCTGCTCCATGGTGAAGCGGGTGGCCAGCAGCAGCGGTCGCGCGCATCCGGCCGATCGGATCGCCGCCGCCGTCGCGTCGGCCACATGGATCACCGGGATCGCGATCGCCGCCTGAACTTCCGGCGCCATGCGATGCATGGTGTTGGCGCAGATCAAGAGGCCCTCGGCGCCGGCCTGCTCGAGCCCGCGCGCCGCACCGACGAGCACCGCCGTCGCGCCGACCCAGTCGCCGGCCGCCTGCATGGCGGCGATCGGCGCGAAGTCGGCCGACCAGATCAGCAGGCGCGCCGAATGCTGGCCGCCCAGTCGCTCGCGCGCCATGCGGTTGAGCCGCTGGTAATAGATCGTGGTGCTCTCCCAACTCATCCCGCCCAGGAGGCCGAGGGTCTTCATTGGCCACCCCTTGCTTCGGAGCGCGGGCTTCCAGCCCGCATCCTGGTCGCGCTGACTGTACAGAAAGAGCGGGCCGGAAGCCCGCGCTCCGAAGAGTCAAAGGTCGGCATAGACATGACGCTCGCCGGCCTTGCCCGGATGGGTGACGGCGCCCAGGTGCGCGGGACCGACGCTCTGGGCGAATTTCCACAGCGCGCCGGCGCCATAGGCGGTCTCGCGCGGCGCCCAGTGGCGCCGGCGGGTCTCGAGTTCGATCGCATCGACCTCCAGGTCGAGGGTTCCGGCGTCGGCGTCGATGGCGATGATGTCGCCGTCCTTGACGAGGGCAATCGGCCCGCCCTCCTGGGCTTCGGGTCCGACGTGGCCGACGCACAGGCCCCGGGTGCCGCCGGAGAAACGTCCATCGGTGATCAGGGCGACCCTGTCTCCCCTGCCCTGTCCCGACAGCGCCGCCGTGGTCGAGAGCATTTCGCGCATGCCCGGCCCGCCCTTGGGGCCCTCGTAGCGAATGACCAGCACATCGCCGTCCCGGTAGTCGCCGGTCGCGATGGCGGTGAAACAGGCCTCCTCGCCATCGAACACCCGGGCGGGTCCACGATGGGCGCGGTGCGAAGTCATGCCGGCGACCTTGACGATCGCCCCGTCGGGGGCGAGCGACCCCCACAGCCCGGCGACGCCCCCCGTGGGCGAGAGTGGGTTCGAGACCGGACGGATGACGTCCTGGTCGCCGCGCAGCACCACCTCCGCCAGGTTCTCCGCCACCGTCCGGCCGGTCACGGTCATGCACTCGCCGTGGAGGAAGCCGCCGTCGAGCAGGGTCCGCATCAGCGCCGGCACGCCGCCGGCCTCGCCCATGTCCTTGGCGACGTATCGGCCGCCGGGCTTGAGGTCGGCGAGATAGGGCGTGCGCCGGGCGATCTCGGCCACGTCGCGAAGGGTGAACTCGACGCCGCACTCGTGGGCCATGGCCGGCAGGTGCAGGGCGCCGTTGGTCGAGCCGCCGGTGGCCGCCACCACCGCCGCCGCGTTCTCGAAGGCCTGGCGCGTGCAGATGTCGCGGGGCCGCAGGCCGCTCTCGACCAGCCGCACCACCGCCTCGCCCGAAGCGACGGCATAGCGGTCGCGGCTCTCATAGGGGGCCGGCAGGGCGCAGGACAGCGGCAGGGCCAGGCCGATGGCCTCGGAGACGCAGGCCATGGTGTTGGCGGTGAACTGGCCGCCGCAGGCCCCTTCGCCGGGACAGGCGCTGCGTTCGAGTTCGGTCAGATCCTCCAAAGCAAGCGTGCCCGCCGAATGCTGTCCGACGGCCTCGAAGACATCGACCACGGTCACGTCCCGCCCCCGCCAGCGCCCCGGCAGGATCGAGCCGCCATAGAGGAACACCGACGGCACGTTCAGCCGCAGCATGGCCATCATCATCCCAGGCAGGGACTTGTCGCAGCCGGCCACGCCGACCAGGGCATCGTAGCCGTGGCCGCGCACGGTCAGCTCGACGGAATCGGCGATGACCTCGCGGCTGACCAGCGACGAGCGCATGCCCTCGTGGCCCATGGCGATGCCGTCGGTGACGGTGATGGTGCAGAACTCGCGCGGCGTCGCGCCCGCCGCCTTGACCCCGGCGCTGACCGCGTGGGCCTGGCGCATCAGGGCGGTATTGCACGGCGCCGCCTGGTTCCAGCACGAGACCACGCCCACGAACGGGGCCGCGATCTCCCGCGTCCCCAGGCCCATGGCGTAGTAGAACGACCGGTGCGGCGCCCGCTCCGGACCCTCGGTCACATGCCGGCTGGGAAGCCGTGATTTATCCCACGTCCCGTCGGGCTTCTTGGTCATGGCTGGCTTCTTAGTCTAAGGCGGGGCATCCCTAGCCGAGCGTCGTCGGCCGCGCAAAATCAGGGCGCGCAAGGAGACCCTCCATGAACCTCGCGGCCGTCGCCATCGGCATCGATCCGCCCCGCGAAGTGAACGTGGTCATCGAGGTCCCCATCGGCGGCGAGCCGATCAAGTACGAGATGGACAAGGCCTCCGGCGCCTTGGTGGTCGATCGGTTCCTCTATACGGCCATGCGCTATCCGGGGAACTACGGCTTCATCCCCCACACCCTCTCGGGCGACGGCGATCCCTGCGATGTGGTGGTCGCCAACACCCGCGCCGTCGCCCCCGGCGCGATCATGAGCTGCCGCATCGTCGGGGTGCTGATCATGGAGGACGAGGCAGGCGGCGACGAGAAGCTGATCGCCGTGCCGGGCCACAGGCTCACCCAGCGCTACGACGCGATCGACGATTACACCGACCTGCCCGCCATCACGCTCCAGCAGATCGAGCACTTCTTCGCCCACTACAAAGACCTCGAACCCGGCAAGTGGGTCAAGATCCTCCGCTGGGGCGACGCCGCGGAAGCCCGGACGATGGTGACGGCCGGGATCGAACGGGCCAAGGCCGAGGGGAAGACTTAGAGCAAACGGCGGCTCCGTTGCCTCACAATCCTCACGCGCGATCTACTCCTGCTTCGTCAGAAGGGCGGTATCGGCCGGCTGAATTGCGGCGCCGGCATCGTTTCCCGGAGCGCGGGCTTCCAGCCCGCTCCTTTTCCATCTGGCCACGACTGCGCCGGCCAGCAAAGCCGTGGTGATGGCATTGCCGCTGACGACAAGAGCGGGCTGGAAGCCCGCGCTCCGGTCATGACGCGGTCTCGATGGCGCGAAGGGCGAGGATCGAGATCGAGTCTCCCTACAGCGCCTTTTCCACCGCTGCGGTGATCTCGGGGGCGAGCGGTTCGGTGCGCGAGCCGAAGGCGGCGAGGGCTTCGCCGTGCGGGCCGATGAGGATCTTGTGGAAGTTCCACGCCGGCACGGCGGCGTCTCCCAGTTCTCCCTGCGCCCAGGCGAAAAAGGGGTGCCGGCCGGCGTCCTTGACCTCGGTCTTGGTGGTCATCGGGAAATCGACGTTGAAATTCAGCGCGCAGAAATCCTTGATCTCCGCCTCGCTCCCCGGCTCCTGGCCGGCGAACTGGTTGCAGGGAACGCCGAGGACCACGAGGCCCTTGTCGCGGTAGTCGGCCCAGAGTTTCTCCAGCCCCTCGTATTGCGGCGTCAGCCCGCACTTCGAGGCGGTGTTGACCACCAGCACCGGCTTGCCCGCGAACTTCGACAGGGGCAGCGCCTCGCCGTCGATGTCGGTGAAGCTGAAATCATGGGCGGTGGTCATCGGCGCTCTCCTCGTCTGGCCAAGACTTTATCCACCCACCGCCTGTTCCACCGCAAGCGCCAGATCGAGCGCGCGCAGGCCGTCGGCGGCGCTGGCCATGGGCGCCGGCGCGTCCCCCCGCACCGCGGCGATGAAGCGCGCCAGGCTCGTCCCCAGGCGGTCCCGCGCGGCGGGGACGGCGGCGAAGCCGGCGTCGAAGGCAAAGGGGGTGGTGTTCTCGAAGGTGTTGGCCAGGAAGTCGATGGTCAGGTCCCCCTCCGGCCAGATCAGCCGCAGGGTCCGCTCCCGACCCTGCGCGGCCCGCGAGGCGCGCGCGCGCGCGGTGAAGCCGTCCTCGAACGTGATCTCGGCCTCGACCGTATCGAGCCGGCGGTTGGCGATGCAGGCGCCCTCGGCCTCCACCGCCAGCGGCGCCGCGGCGGTCAGCGCCAGGGCGAGATCGAGGTCGTGGATCATCAGATCGAGCACCACCGAGACGTCGAGATTGCGCGCCGACGGCGGCCCCAGCCGCGCGGCTTCCAGGCGGATCGGCGGCCCGGGCGCGTCGAAGAGCCCGATGGCCTGGAAGGCCGCCCGCTCGAGGAATCCGCAGGCCGCGACGAGGCCGCGCCCGGCGGCTTCGGCGACGATGGCGTCGGCGTCCTCCAGCGTCGTGGCGATCGGCTTTTCGACATAGACGCACTTGCCGGCGCGAAGGGCGGCGAGGGCCACCCGCCCGTGCGATACCGCCGGCGATGCGACCGAAACCACATCGACGGCGGCCAGGAACGCGCCGAGATCGTCGAACGCCTCGCCGCCGTGGCGCTCGGCCAGCGCCCGGGCGCGATCCGGGTGGGTGTCGAGGACCGCGGCCAGCGCCACGCCCGCCAGTTCGGCATATCTGGCGGCGTGGTGGCCGCCGAACACGCCGGCTCCGACGACGCCGGCTCGCAGGATCGCGGTCATCGCGCGCCACCTAGCACGGCCGACCCACCGATCGCCACTGGAGCGCCGGCCCCGTCCACGCTAAACATCCGTTTGAACCCACGCCGGGCAGAAGACGAAGGAAGAAACCCGATGACCACCTCGCGCGAAGTCCGCCTCAGGAGCCGGCCCACCGGCGTGCCGACCGCCGACAATTTCGAGGTCGCCAGCGTCGATCTGCCCGATCCGGGTCCCGGCGAGGTCCAGGTTCGCAACACCTGGATGACCGTCGATCCCTACATGCGCGGGCGGATGAATGATGTGAAGAGCTACGCCCCGCCGTTCCAGATCGGCGAGGCCATGCAGGGCGGCGCGGTGGGCGAAATCGCCCTCTCCAACGATCCGGCCTTCAAGGCCGGCGACCTGGTGCAGAGCTTCCTCGGCTGGCGCGAAGCGTTCAACGCCCCGGCCGGCGCGGTGCAGAAGCTCGACACCCACGGCCTGCCTCCCCAGGCCTTCCTCGGCGTCGCCGGCATGCCGGGCCTCACCGCCTACGTCGGCCTGTTGAAGATCGCGGCTCTCAAGGACGGTGATGTGGTCTTCGTCTCGGCCGCCGCCGGCGCCGTCGGCCAGGTGGTCTGCCAGATCGCCAAGCTCAAGGGCCACACGGTGATCGGCTCGGCCGGCGGCGCGGAGAAGGCGGCGTACCTGAAGGAGATCGGCGTCGATCACGTCATCGACTACAAGGCCGAGAAGGACCTCACCGCCGCCCTGATGCGCGCCGCGCCCGAAGGCATCGACGTCTATTTCGAGAACGTCGGCGGGGCCCACATGGACGCCGCCCTGATGGCCGCCCGGCCCTTCGGCCGCTTCGCCCTCTGCGGGATGATCTCGCAATACAACGCCGCCGACATGGCCCAGAGCGAGGGCGTGCGCGGCCTGATCATGGCCGTCGGCAAGCAACTGCGCCTCGAAGGCTTCATCGTCTCCAGCCACACCGACATGCAGGCCGCCTTCATCAGGGACATGTCCGGCTGGATCGCCGACGGTAAGGTGAAGTGGCGGGAGACCGTCGAGGAAGGCATCGCAAATGCGCCGACGGCTTTCATGAAACTCTTCAAGGGCGAGAATTTGGGGAAGATGCTGGTCAAGCTGTAGGGGCGATCCAGCGCCCCGCATGAAGAACGCGAGGCGAGGCGCGCGCGGTTGCGCGACGGCGCGGCCGGCGATAACTTGAGTTTTCCGGACGGCGCGGCCACCAAATTCCGGCCGGGTCGATCACCATGATCGCGGAGAAGGTTCTAGGCATACGCAAGGGGAGAGGACACCAATGCCAGACAAAAGACACTACCAGGCGGCTTCGCAAGCACTCAATAAGGTATATTCAACCAAGGACGGCCTGTTCAGTCGTCAAGCGCTGGCCAATGCCGGCACCGAGACAAGCTCGTTTACAAAAGCCGACATACATAAAGAGCGCGCCAAGCTGGTCCTTGGAAATATATTTACGGCCGGTGTAGTAAATCTTTATCGATTGCATAAGGGCGCCAGCAGACTTGAACGAGACGAGTCCAACAAGGTGATTACTGACAAGGTAACGCAATTCTCACACACATACGCCTCGAAGTACGGTGTGAGTGGTGAAGATCTGGATAGACGGGTGCAGTACGATTTGGGATTCAGGACAACGGCTCCAGAGGTAGGAGGCACACCCGCGGAAGCACTCGCCTTCAATGCCAACTATAGCCGGCTATGCGAGGACCCGGTCGTAGCGGCGAAGATGGCCGAATTCCGGGATGGCTACAAGGGTTGAAGGGCGGTACGACCTGGGCGCCCCCGACGGCTGAGGGGCGGCGTGGTGGGCGATAGCTTCACCTGAAGCTCGGAGGAGCATCGAGCATCACGAAGTTTTCCTGCGCCGTGGCTCTTGCGGGGCCTCTTCTTCTCACGTCGGTCTGTCAGGGGGCCGCCCGTGGCGCGGAGCCGAGCGTCTGGCAGCCATCGCCGGGTCATACTCAGATGCCGATCTGGCCGGGAGCGGCGCCCGACGAGCAGTCAGTCCCGGGGCCGGAGACCCTCAGCCAGGGGGCCGTGACCAATGTGACCCGGCCCACGATGACGGTCTATGCCCCGAAGGGTAAGAACACCGGCGCCGCGGTCATCGTCATTCCAGGCGGCGGCTTCCAGGTGCTGGCCATGGATCTCGAAGGGACCGAGATCTGCGATTGGCTGACATCCAGAGGCATCACCTGCGTCTTGCTGAAATATCGCGTCCCCAGTGCCCCCTATGTCTGGCAATGCGATTGTCGCCCGCACAACCTGGCGATTTCGGTTCCGTCGCTGGAGGATACCCAGAGAACGTTGAGGCTGGTGCGCCACCATGCCGCCGAATGGCGCATCGATCCACACGAGGTCGGAGTGCTCGGGTTTTCAGCGGGCGGATTTTTGGTGGCGGAGGCAAGTACGCGCTTCAAAGATCGACTGTATGCGCCGATGGACGCGGCGGACCAGGAAAGCTCCCGTCCAGACTTCGCCATTGCACTTTATCCCGGACACCTGTCCCTGGCCAAGAACAGCATCGCGCTGAACCCGGAGATCGAGAGTCGTATCACGCCTCAGACGCCTCCGACCTTCCTCCTGCAGAATGAAGACGACCATGTCGATCAGGTCGAAGATGCGCTGAGCTATTACATGGGGCTGAAAAAGGCCGGCGTTCCCGTGGAGTTGCACGCCTACGCACAAGGCGGCCATGCGTTCGGGCTGCGAGAGAAGAAGCTCCCCGTGTCCGGGTGGCCTCAATTGGTGGAAAAATGGCTGGGCACGATCGGGATGCTTCCGGAATGACTTCGCCGGAAGGCGACATTCTGAATGCATCAACTGAATGCGTCGATAGGATACCCATTCACCCAGCCCGTGACCCGTGTGGCTGCTGGCGGCCCGCCGGTTGACCGGCGCCAGGAAATCGTAGAGGCGCGTCAGGTCGGATCGCGCCTTGCCGGTCCACTTAATCCGCGTCAGGACGGCGAGGGGTCGATTTCGAGGACCTCCAGGCTCCGCGCCCACGCCTCGATGGCGGCGTGATCGACGACGCGACCGCCATCGACGTCGGCCAATCCCTCCAGGGTGAGGCGATAGTCCTCTTCCCGATCGACCCAGGCGGTCAGAGCCTGTTTCACGATCCACCCTCGGGACCGTTCAAGGCGAGCGGCCAGCAGATCGACTTTCTCCGCCAACGGAAGAGAAACGTGCGCCGTGAACACCCTCGTCGTCATTGTGCGCTCCGGTGATTTGGAACCAATCATACTGATTTAAGGTCAACCGAACAACCATGTGCCCCGTGCGGGCGGCCCAGGTAGAGCACGTCGCGGGTCCGGGCGATGTCGCGGGTGATGGCGCGCACGCCATCCTCGGTCGCCGCCCCGTCCTTAATTCGGGTGGTCGCGCCGCCAGCGCAGAGCCGAGTCGAGGATTTCCGGCAGGCCGGAGCGGGTGGCGCGCCAGGCGAGGCGGCGGTGGATTTCGCTGGCGTCGGCGAGCAGGCGGGCCGGGTCGCCGGGCCGGCGGCCGGCCCAGCGAACCTCAAGGGATCGGCCGATGATCGCCTCCAGGGCGGCGACGACCTCGAGCACCGAATATCCGGCGCCGGCGCCGCAGTTCATCACCGCCGGCTCGCCGTCGTCTTCGAGATAGCGCAGGGCGGCGACGTGGGCGTCGGCCAGGTCGCTGACATGGATGTAGTCGCGCTCGCAGGTGCCGTCGCGGGTGTCGTAGTCGGCGCCGTAGATATCGAGGTGCGGACGAAGGCCCAGGGCGACGTCGATGGCCGCCGCCATCAGGTGAGTGCGCCGGACGCCGCGCTGCCCGGCCCGGCCCTCCTCGTCGGCGCCGGCGACGTTGAAATAGCGCAGGCACACCGGCCGAAAGCCGGGATGAGCCGCCGCCGCGTCGCTCAGCATGCGCTCGGAAAACAGCTTGGAGGCGCCGTAGGGACTGATCGGAACCGTGCTGGCCTCCTCGCTGAGGCGATTGGTTCGCGGTTCGCCATAGACCGCCGCGGTCGAGGAGAAGATGAACTGGGGGATCCCGGCCTCGATGCATCGGTCCAGGAGAGCAAGGGTCTGGACGGTGTTGTTGAGATAGTACTTCCGAGGCGCCTGGATCGACTCCGGGGCCAGAATGCTGCCGGCGAAGTGGGCGACGGCGCCGATCTCGTGCCGGTCCAGAATCTCGTCGATCAGGACGGCGTCGCCCGCGGCGCCCTGAAAAAAGGCGACGCCCGGCGGGACCGCCTCGCGAACCCCGGTGCTCAGGTCGTCGAGAACGATGGGATCGTATCCCGCCTCGGCCATGGCGAGAACCGCGTGGCTGCCGATGTAGCCGGCCCCGCCGGTGACCAGGACCGATCCGCTCATCGCACCCCGCCGCCGCTGACCAGGGTCCCGACCGTCCGCAGGAGAATCTGGGCGTCGAGGGCGACGGAGAAGTTCTTCAGATAGTAGAGGTCGAAGCCGAGCTTGACCCGCGTCTCGGCGAGGTCGGCGGCGTAGCCGGCGCGCACCTGCGCCCAGCCGGTGATCCCGGGCCGCACGAGCTGGCGATAGGTGAAGGCCGGGGCCTTGCGGGCATAGGTTTCGGCCAGTCCCGGCTGCTCGGGTCGCGGACCGACGAGGCTCATGTCGCCGATGAGGACGTTGAGCAGCTGCGGCAGCTCGTCGATGTGGAAGCGGCGCAGCCAGCGGCCGAGCGGCGTGATCCGGGTATCACCTTCGAGGGTCGCGACGCCGCGTTCCGCCTCCCGCGGCGGGCGCATGGTGCGCAGCTTGAACATGTCGAACACGCGACCGCCCTGGCCGACACGGCTCTGCACGAAGAACGTCGGCCGGCCCATGGTCGCCCGCGCGGCGGCGACGGCGAGACCGAGAACCGGCAGGGTCAGCGGCAGGGTGGCGATCACCAGCACGACGTCGATCACCCGCTTGCCGGCGCGCCAACTGGCGGCGCCACCCTTGGGTAGATGGTCGAGGCTGAAATGCTCGGCGGCCACCACGCCCTCGGCTTCCTCGAGATACTCCGACAGGTGCCGGACCCGTTTGCCCGCCACCAGGGCGCGGCAGACGAGCGGCGACCACGTCCTGGGCACGTCGCCGGCAAAGGTGATGAGAAGCCAGTCGAAGCGACGCAGGGAGGCGTCTGGATCGTCGATCCTCTCCCAGTCGATGACGCTCGCCAGGATCGCCGGATTGACCGGACCCAGCACGCCGACGCGCTCCCGGCCCTGGGCGTGGCGCGCGTACATCGTTCCCACGCCCAACACACCGGAACAGACAACGCCGGCGAGCATCATCGGGATCGAATAGTAGTGGCGAAAGACGAGGGTGAGAAAAGCCACGGCGCCGTGCGCCAGGAAGGTGCGCGAGAAGACCTTGGCCAACTTGCGGTCGAAGCGGCCGGTGAGCCTGGCGGCGCCGAGCACGACGACGCCATTGGCGAGCCAGTTGAAGGCGACATGCCGAATCACCGCCGGCTGCGTCATCCGGACCCACTGGCCATGAAAGGCGACAAAACCGTAGAGCGCGGGCGCCACGGCCGCGACGATCAGAACGAGGGTGAAGGCGAGCACGGGCGCGCCACGCGGGGCCGCCGTCTCGAACCGCGGCTCGGGCCAGGCGTCCTCGAATCGAGCCAGAGCCAAGCGGAGCCCCCCATGGAACGCTCGACTCGCGGCGCGAAGCCGAGGCCAACCCCAGCTTCACTGTAGACTGATTCTCCCCAATGCCGGCTCCGGAGATCGGGGCCGATATCAGCGCCTGGCCGCCACTAGGGGCGGTCGCGCATCGCCTCCAGAACCTCGCGCAGGCGTTCACGCCAATGCTCCACCGGGACGCCGAGAAGCCGCCGGGCCTCCGATGTCTCGAGGACGCTGAAGGCGGGACGGCGAGCCGCGGTCGGGTAGTCGGCGGCGGCGATCGGCGTGACCCTCGCGCCGGCCGGGACCAGACCGCGCGGCGCGGCCTCCTCGGCGATGGCCTGGGCGAAGTCGTACCACGAGGCGACGCCGGCGTCGGTGTAGTGCAGGACGCCCCGCGCGTCGGTTTCGGCGAGGCGCCACAGCGCCGTCGCCAGCGACGCGGCGGAGGTCGGCGTGCCAATCTGGTCGGCGACCACGCGGATCTCGGCCCGATCGTTCATCAGGCGCAGCATGGTGGTGAGGAAGTTGGCGCCGTGGCGGGAATAGACCCAGGCGCTCCTCACGATCAGGCTCCCGGCGTCCAGGGCCAGAATCGCCCGTTCGCCGGCGAGTTTCGAAGCCCCATAGACGCCGAGCGGCGCGGTGGCATCCGACGGACGCCACGGCACGCCTGAACGGCCGTCGAAAACGAAGTCGGTGGAGACATGGATCAGGCGCGCCCCGATCCGCGCGGCGGCGCGCGCCAGGTTGGCCGGGCCATCGGCGTTGACTCGAAAGGCGAGATCCGGCTCGGCCTCGGCGCGATCGACGGCGGTATAGGCGGCGGCGTTGATGATCAGATCCGGCCGCGCGGCCTCGACGGTCTCGAGCGTCCCACTGGCGTCGGTGATGTCGAGGCGGGTTCGATCCAGGGCGGCCACCGTCCAGGCCGAGGGCGCCAGCGCCGCCAGAGCGCGACCCAGTTGGCCCCCGGCCCCGGCGACGAGCGCCTTCACCGCGGCGCCTCCCGTCTGGCGAACGCCCGGGCTCGCGGCTATGGTCGGCCGATTCCACACAGCCCCGTTAGATCACGGCGAGATGGGACAACAAAACGCCGCGATGTGCCGAGAAAACCCGCCGCTGTCGCGGCGCCCGGCCCTGACGCCATAGGAGGCGGGATGACCGACACGACACCCGCGCCGCGCCCGGCTCCGGCTCGCCGCCAACGTCCGGCGTGGCGCACCCTTGCCTGGATCGCCGGCGTGATCGTCATCGCCCTGGTTTTGGCCGTCGTCCTTTCCCGATGCGTCAAGAGCGGCGCGGCGTCGGGCGCCGGAGGCGCGCGGGGAGGCGGCCACGGGGGTCGAGGCGGCTCGGCCGCCGCCGGCCCCGGCGGCCGGCCGGCAATCACCGTCGGGGTGGCCAAGGCGACGCTCAGCGACATTCCGATCACGGTGAGCGCGCTGGGTTCGGTGACGCCGGTGGCGACCGTCGAGGTCCAGGCGAGGGTTGCCGGCATGCTCGACCGCGTCGGTTTCAGGGAAGGCCAGGTCGTGCGGAAGGGCCAGCTGCTGGCCCAGATCGATCCTCGTCCGTTCCAGGTGGCCCTCGATCAGGCTCAGGGGACGCTGGTGCACGACGAGGCCCTGCTCGCCGACGCCCGGCTCGACCTCAAGCGATACGGCGCTTTGCGCGCGCAGGACTCGATCGCCGGCCAGACCTACGACACCCAGGCCGCGCTCGTGCGCCAGGACGAAGGCACGGTGATCACCGACCGCGCCGCGGTGGCCAACGCTCGCCTCAATCTCTCGTTCACGCGGGTCACCTCGCCGGTTTCGGGCCGGATCGGCCTGCGTCAGATCGATCCCGGCAATCTGATCACCGCCAACCAGACGACCCCGTTTACGGTGGTGACCCAGCTCGATCCGATAACCGTGGTCTTTTCGGTGCCGGAAAGCGCGATCGGCGCGATCGCCACTCAGGGCGCGGCGGGCCTCAAGGCCACCGCCTACGACCGCGCCGGCGGAGCGGTCCTGGCGACAGGGACCCTGGCGACCCTGGACAATCTGATCGACCCCACCACCGGGACGGTGAAGGCCAAGGCTTCCTTCGCCAACGCCGGGGGAAGTCTGTTCCCAAATCAATTCGTCAACGTGGTCCTGCTCGTCGATACCCTTGAGCGCCAGGTCACGGTTCCCACCACCGCCGTGCGCCACGGCCCCCAGGGCGACTACGTGTGGCTTCTGCAGCCGGACAAGACGGTGAAGTCGGGACTGGTCAAGGTCGGACCGGGCACGGCCGAGACGGTCTCGATCACCTCTGGCCTCACCGTCGGCCAGAGCGTGATCACCGACGGCGGCGACCGCCTTCGCGACGGCGCGAAGGTCGTCCTGCCGGGCCAGCGTCCCGCCGGCGCCGCCGCCGCGGCGGCGGCCGGTCACGGTCACCATCGCCGGGGCGGCGGGAGCGGCGCCGCGCCGGCCGGCGGATGAGACGTGAACGCCGGAAATTGACCGCCCACGCGCCATGAGTCCCTCCCGCCCGTTCATCATGCGCCCGGTGGCCACGTCGCTGTTGATGGCGGCGATCATGTTGGCGGGAATGGTGGCGTTCAAGTTCCTGCCGCTGTCGGCCCTGCCCGAGGTCGACTACCCGACCATCCAGGTGACCACCTCCTATCCCGGGGCCAGTCCCGAGGTCATGGCGACCACGGTCACCGCGCCGCTGGAAGTCCAATTCGGCCAGATGACCCAGCTCAACCGAATGTCGTCGGTCAGTTCGAGCGGTTCGTCGGTGATCAATCTGCAGTTCGATCTCAGCCTCGGCCTGGACGTCGCCGAGCAGGAGGTCCAGGCGGCGATCAACGCGGCCACGAGTCTTCTGCCGACCGATCTGCCGGCGCCGCCGATCTACGCCAAGGTCAACCCCGCCGACGCGCCGGTCCTGACCTTGGCGCTGACCTCGAAGACGGTCCCCCTGACGGAGGTCGAGAGCTTCGGCGACCAGCAGCTCGGCCAGAAAATCTCCCAATTGTCGGGTGTCGGCCTGGTCTCGGTCAGCGGCGGCCAGCGCCCGGCCGTGCGTATCCAGGCCAATGCCGAGCAGCTCGCTTCCTACGGCCTCACCCTGTCGCAGCTGAGCACAGCGATCTCCTCGGCCAACTCCAACGGCGCGAAGGGCAATTTCGACGGGCCGACGCGGGCCTACACCATCGACGCCAACGACCAGCTGTTGACCGCTGGCGACTACGCCTCGCAGATCATCGCCTTCCAGAACGGCGCGCCGGTGCGCCTCTCCGACGTCGCCAGCGTCATCGCCGGCTCGGAGAACACCGAGCTGGGGGCCTGGTACAACCGCACCCCGGCGGTGCTGCTGAACGTGCAGCGCCAGCCGGGCGCCAATGTGATCAGCACCGTCGATGCGATCAAGCAGGCTCTGCCGGCGCTCACCGCCGGCCTCCCGGCGGGCGTGAACGTCCAGGTCGTCACCGACCGTACCACGGGCATCCGCGCCTCGGTCACCGACGTCGAATTCGAGTTGATGCTCAGCGTCGTCCTGGTGGTGGCGGTGATCTTCGTCTTCCTGCGCAGCGTGCCGGCGACCTTCATCGCCAGCGTCGCCGTGCCGCTCTCGCTCGTCGGCACCTTCGCGGTGATGTATCTTCTGCATTTCTCGCTGAACAATCTCACCTTGATGGCGATGACCATCGCCACCGGCTTCGTCGTCGATGACGCCATCGTGATGATCGAGAACATCTCGCGCTATATCGAGGCCGGCGAGACGCCGATGGCCGCGGCCCTCAAGGGCGCCGAGCAGATCGGCTTCACGATCATTTCGCTCACCGTCTCGCTGATCGCGGTGCTGATCCCACTGCTGTTCATGGGCGACGTGGTCGGACGGCTGTTCCGCGAGTTCGCCATCACCCTGGCGGTGACCATCGTCATCTCGGCGATCGTCTCGCTCACCCTGGTTCCGACGCTGTCGGCGCGCTGGCTGCGGACACACGACAAGGTCGAGGAAACCAGGTTCGGCAGGCGATCGAAGGCGCTCATCGACAAGGTGGTCGCCCAGTACGACCGTGCTCTGGTCTGGGTTCTGGACCGGCAGGGCCTGACCATGATCGTCGCCGGCGTCACCCTGGCGCTGACCGTGATCCTGTTCCTGATCATCCCCAAGGGCCTGTTCCCGACCCAGGACACCGGCCTCGTCCAGGCGGTGACCGAGACCAGCCAGTCGATCTCCTATCAGGGCATGATGGCAACCCAGCAACAGGTGGCCGACAAGCTGCTCGGCGATCCGGACGTCGATAGCCTGACCAGTTTCATCGGCGTCGATGGCGTCAACACGACCCTCAACAACGGCCGGATGCTGATCAATCTCAAGCCCTTCGGCCACCGCACCGGTCCGCTGCCGGCGACCCTGGATCGCCTTCGCAAGGAGGCGGACGCCGTTGCCGGGGTCACGCTCTATCTGCAGCCGGTTCAGGATCTGACGATCGATTCCACTGGCGGTCGCACCCAGTACCAGTTCTCGCTTCAGGGCGCGGACACCAAGACGGTGGGTGATTGGGCCAGCCAGCTGGTCGCTCGGCTGGCCAGCGAGCCGAAAGTGCGCAACGTCGCCTCCGATCTGCAGGGCGCGGGATTGTCGGCCTACATCAACATCGACCGCGACGCCGCCGGCCGCCTGGGCATCACCCCCGCGACGGTCGATGACACGCTCTACTACGCGTTCGGCCAGAGGATCATCTCGACGATCTTCACTCAGTCGAGCCAGGAGCGGGTGATCCTTCAGGCCGACGACCACACCATCCAGACTCCCGATGCGCTGAAGAACCTCTATCTTTCGGCCGGCAACGGCACGCCCACGCCGCTGTCGGCCATCGCCACCATCGAGACGCGCGCCTCTCCCCTGCAGATCAACCACGTGGGCCAGTTCCCGGCCGCCAATATCTCCTTCGACACCGCGCCCGGCGTCTCCCTCGGGGCCGCCGTGGCCGCCATTCAGAACGACGAGCGAGCGATCAAGGCGCCCGCGACGGTGACCACCGTGTTCCTGGGCGCGGCCAACGCCTTCAAGGCCTCGCTTGGCAACGAACTGTGGCTGATCCTGGCGGCCATCGTCACCGTCTACATCGTCCTGGGCGTGCTCTATGAGAGCTACATCCACCCGATCACCATCCTCTCGACCCTGCCCTCGGCCGGCGCGGGCGCCCTGCTCGCCCTGCTGGTCGCCGGCCAGGATCTCGGAGTGATCGGAATCATCGGCATCATCCTGCTGATCGGGATCGTCAAGAAGAACGCGATCATGATGATCGACTTCGCGCTGGACGCCGAGCGCCACGACGGCATGGCGCCCAGAGAGGCCATCCACCAGGCCGCCCTGCTGCGTTTCCGTCCGATCATCATGACCACCCTGGCGGCCCTGTTCGCCGCCCTTCCCCTGATGCTCGGCTGGGGGGTCGGTTCCGAGCTTCGCCACCCCCTTGGCCTCAGCATCGTCGGCGGCCTGATCGTCAGCCAGGCGCTGACCTTGTTCACCACGCCGGTGATCTATCTCCAGTTCGACGGCCTGGCGCGGCGGTTCGGCCGCGGAAAGAACGACCGCAAGGGCGAGTCCGATCCCGGCCTGTCCGAGGCTGAACCCAACCCGGGACCGGCCGCCTCGTGAGCCTTCCCGGCGCCTTCATCAACCGGCCGATCGCCACGGTGCTGCTGACCGCCGGGATCGCCCTGGCCGGCGTGGCGGCATTCTTCCTGCTGCCGGTTTCCCCTCTGCCGCAGGTGGATTTCCCGACCATCTCGGTGAGCGCCTCGCTTCCCGGCGCCAGTCCCGAAACCATGGCCACCAGTGTCGCGACGCCGCTGGAGAAACGCCTGGGGATCATCTCCGACGTCAGTCAGATGACCTCCAGCAGTCGCGTCGGCCAGTCGAACATCACCCTGCAGTTCGCGCTCGACCGGAACATCGACGGCGCCGCCAGGGACGTTCAGGCGGCGATCAACGCGGCCCGCGCCGATCTGCCGACCACTCTGCGCAGCAACCCCACCTACCGTAAACGGAACCCCGCCGACGCGCCGATCCTCATCCTGGCCCTGACGTCGGCCACCCGCACGCCCGGCCAGATCTACGATGTCGCCTCGACCATCATCCAGCAGCAGCTCAGCCAGGTGAAGGGGGTCGGGGACGTGACCATCGGCGGCGCCTCCCTGCCGGCGGTGCGGGTGGAGCTGAACCCCTTGGCGCTCGCCAAATACGGCATCGGACTGGAGGACGTGCGCGCCGCGCTCGCTTCGGCCAACGCCAACCGCCCCAAGGGCATCGTCCAGGACGGAATTCGCCGGTTCCAGATCTACACCAACGACACCGGCCTGCAGGCCTCGGTCTATGCGCCTCTGATCATCGCCTACCGCGACGGCTCGGCGGTGCGGCTGTCGGACATCGCCGCCGTCGTCGATGGGGTCACCGACGTTCACAACTTCGGAGTGTTCAACGGCAAGAACGCGATCGTCGTGGTCGTCAGCCGTCAGCCGGGCGCCAACATCATCAACACCGTGAACCGGGTGAAGGCGCTGATCCCGACGCTCACCCAGGTGCTGCCCGCCGATATCAACATGCAGGTGGCCGCCGATCGGACGATCACCATTCGCGCCTCACTGGCCGAGGTCGAGCGGACGGTGATCATCGCCATCGTCCTGGTAGTCGCGGTGGTCGCCTTTTTCCTGCGCAATGGCCGGGCCGTGCTGATCCCCAGCGTCGCGGTGACCGTCTCCCTGTTGGGGGCGCTGGGGGTGATGTATCTGCTCCACTTCTCCCTCGACAACCTGTCGTTGATGGCGCTCACCGTCTCCACCGGCTTCGTGGTCGATGACGCCATCGTGGTGGTCGAAAACGTCACCCGCCACGTCGAAGCCGGCATGGGCCGCTTCCAGGCCGCGCTGCTCGGCGCGCAGGAGGTGGCCTTCACCGTTTTCTCGATAAGCGTGTCCCTGATCGCGGTGTTCATCCCGATCCTGCTGATGGGGGGCATCGTCGGGAGGCTGTTCCGCGAATTCGCCATCACCCTGTCGGCCGCGATCCTGGTCTCCCTGGTCGTCTCCCTGACCACCACGCCGATGATGTGCGCGTACCTCGTCGATCCGCCCAAGCCGGGAAATCGACAAGGCGGCCTTGGCCGGATGGCCGAGCGCGCCTTCGACGGCATGCAGCGGGCATATGAGAAGGCGCTCGACTGGGTGCTCGCCTTCGGCCCCCTGATGCTGGTGGTGCTGGCCGTCACCATCCTGCTCAGCGTCTATCTCTACGCCATCGCGCCGAAGGGCTTCTTCCCCCAGCAGGACACCGGCCTGCTTGCCGGCGGCCTGCAGTCCGACCAGTCCAGCTCGTTCAAGATCACCAGCGGCCGGCTGCGGCAGTTCGTGCGCATCGTCGGGCAGGATCCGTCGGTCGCCACCGAGGTCGCGTTCGCCGGCAACAACGCCGCCGGCGGCTTCATGTTCGTGACCTTGAAACCCAAGAACCAGCAGAAGGGCGGCTCACCCGTCGTCGTCCAGCGCCTGCGTCCGAAACTCGCCCGCGTGGTCGGCGCCAGCCTGTTTCTCAATCCGGTGCAGGACGTTCAAGTCGGTGGTCGCCAGAGCAACGCGACATACCAATACACCCTCCAGGCTCCGGATCTGCCGACCTTGCGGCTGTGGGCTTCGAAGCTGGCGGAGGCGATGAAGGGCCAGGCGGCGCTCGTCGATGTCAACACCGACCAGGAAGACCATGGCTTGGAAAGCTACGTCACCGTGGACCGCGACAAGGCCGCCCGCCTCGGCCTCACCGACGTCCAGATCGACAACACCCTCTACGACGCTTTCGGCCAGCGTCAGGTCTCGACGATCTATCAGGAAACCAACCAATACAAGATCATCATGGAGGCCGATCCGCGCTACACCCAGGATCCTACCGCGCTGGACGACATCTACGTCAGCACCGGCGCCGCCTCGACCGCGACCAGTTCCACGCCCGCCACCCGCGCCTTCACCGCCGCCACCAGGTTCGGCTCGACCGCCGCGACCCTCGGCGCAAGCGCGGTAGCCAAGACCTTGGCCGCCTCGGTGGCCACCAAGGCCGGCTCCAGTCCGGCGACCCTGGCCGCCAGCGCGACCGCCAAGACCCGCGCCCTGGCCCTGGCCACTCCCTTCGGCTCCTCGACCTCGACCACCAGTCCCTCGGGCGCTTCTGCGTCCGCCTCCGCGTCCCCCTCGACCACGACAATCGCGGCCAACAACAACGCCCCCGGCTCGGCCAATGTCGCCGGACAACCCGGGGCTTTGGGAGCCGGCTCCGGCGCGGCCCTGGCGGTGGGGGCCACGGCGGTGGCCGGTCCCGCCGCCCCCCCCGGACGGGCCGCTTCGCAGGGCGTCGCGGTCAGCACGACGCCCGAGGTCATCACCCCGCTCTCGGCCGTCGCCCATTGGGCCGACGGGGCCACGCCGACCTCGGTGAGCCACCAGGACACCGAGCCGGCCACCACCATCTCGTTCAACCTGGCGCAGGGAAAATCCCTCAGCGACGCCACCCGCGCCATCGCCGAGGCGCAGGCGGGAATCCACATGCCGGCGACCATCCACGGCGCCTTCCAGGGTACGGCCAAGGTGTTCCAGCAATCGCTTGCCAGCGAGCCGGTCCTGGTGCTGGCGGCTCTGGTGGCGATCTACATCGTGCTGGGCATCCTCTATGAGAGCTACATCCATCCTCTGACGGTGCTCTCGACCCTGCCCTCGGCCGGGATCGGCGCGGTGATCGCGCTGATCATCTTCCACATAGAGTTTTCGATCATCGCCCTGATCGGCGTCATCCTGCTCATCGGCATCGTCAAGAAGAACGCCATCCTGATGATCGACTTCGCCATCGCCGCCGAACGCGAACACGGCCTGTCGGCCCACGACGCCATCCGCCAGGCGGCTCTCACTCGTTTCCGACCCATCATGATGACCACCTTCGCGGCCATTCTCGGCGCCCTTCCCCTGGCGATCGGCTGGGGAGACGGCGCGGAGCTTCGTCGCCCACTCGGCATCACCATCATCGGCGGTTTGCTGGTGAGCCAAGTGATCACCCTTTTGACCACACCGGTGGTGTATCTGTACCTCGATCGCCTCAGCAACCGCCGGAACCCGCGCCGCCACCGGTTGCACAACCTAGGACCTGATCCGGTTCCCGCAGTCTGACAGAGTTCGCCATGCCCACCGTTTCCGCGCTTCATCGCCCCGTCGTTCTGTCGCTTCTCGCCTGCGCGAGCCTCGCCGGCTGCCTGGTCGGACCCAACTATCGCCGTCCGGCCACGCCGATCTCGCTGACCTACAAGGAGGCCGCCGGATGGGCTCCGATCCATCCCTCCGACGCGGCGGACCGCAAGGACTGGTGGACGGTGTTCAACGACCCGACCCTGAACGAACTCGAAAGGCGGGTCGCGGCTTCCAACCAGACCCTCGCCGCCGCCGAGGCGGCCTATCGCCAGGCTCGCGCCCTGGTCTCCGAGCAACGCGCGGCGCTGTTTCCCACCATCACCCTCAATGGCTCGGCCACCGTGGCGAGCGGAAACTCGGGGGGGACGACGGTGATCTCGGGGACAAACGGCGGAACGACGTCCGGCGGAACGACGGCGGTCACCACGACGGGTAACAGGACCACCTACCAGATAGGTGCCGGGGCCTCGTGGGCGCCCGACCTATGGGGCGCGGTGCGGCGGGCGATCGAGAACGCCAAGGCTACCGCCCAGTCCGACGAGGCGCTCGTCGCCAACGCGCGCCTCTCCGCCCAGATGGAACTGGCCGTGGACTACATTCAGCTTCGCCAGCTTGATCAGGAAAAGCGCCTCTACGACACCACCGTGGCTTCGTACGCCCGTTCGCTGGCGGTGACCCAGAACAAGTACAAGGTCGGCGTGGCGGCCAGGAGCGATGTGCTGACGGCCGAGAGCCAGCTGGCCAGCGCCCAAGCCACCGACGAGGACCTGGCCCAGCAGCGGGCCAAGAGCGAACACGCCATCGCCATACTGGCGGGCCAGACGCCCGCGTCGCTCACCCTGCCGTCCGCCGCCTGGACCCTCCAGCCTCCGGATATCCCCGCCGGTGTGCCGTCGGCCCTGCTCCAACGCCGGCCCGACGTCGCTTCTTCCGAGCGACTGGCGGCGGCCGCCAACGCCGCCATCGGCATCCAGGTCGCCGCCTACTACCCCAACCTGACTCTTTCCGCCGAGGGCGGCGCCGCCTCAAGCGCGCTGTCGAAACTGTTCAACGCTTCCAATACCTTCTGGTCCCTGGGCGCCTCGGTCGCCGAAACCGTGTTCGATGCGGGACTTCGCAAGGCCAGGGTCGCCGCCGCGCGCGCCGCCTATGACCAGGCGGTGGCCAACTATCGCCAGACCACGCTCACCGCCTTCGGCCAGGTCGAGGACAACATGGCCGCCCAAAGGGTGTTGATCGCCGAGCAGGTCTACACCAGGCGCTCCTCGGGAGCGGCGACGCAGAACGTCACCATAACCCTCAATGAATACCGGGCCGGAACCGTGGACTACACGACCGTGGCGACGGCCCAGGCGACCGCCCTGAACGCCCAGAACGGCGAGTTGGCGCTGGAGGCCATGCGCCTTTCCACGGCGGTCGATCTGATCGCGGCGCTCGGCGGTGGATGGACCGCCGCCGACCTGCGATAAGGGCGAGGTTGCAACAAGGAGCACACCGATGAAGATCCTCACCGCCCTGGCGTTCGCCGCGGCGCTCGGCGTCGGCGGCGCGGCCCGCACCCAGTCAATCGCCAACCCCGATCCCGCCGCCGTCCGAGCCGGCGCCTACGCCGTCGAGCCCATGCACACCCGGATTCTGTTCAGCGTTTCGCACCTCGGCTTCACCACCTGGTACGGGAATTTCACCGGCGCCTCGGGCGCCCTGACCCTGAACCCCGGGGCGCCGGCCGCCAGCCAGGTGAGCGTCAGCGTCCCGACCGCCAGCATCTCCACCACCAATGCAAAGCTGGACGATGAACTCAAGGGCGGCGAATGGTTCGACGCCGCCAGGTTTCCGACCATCACCTTCAAGTCGGAGAGGGTGACCCCGACCGGACCTGGGCAGGCGGACGTCACCGGCGAGTTGACGCTCCACGGAGTCACCCGGCCGGTGACCTTGAAGGCGCGATTCAACGGCGCCGGCATGAATCCGCTCAGTCACGCCTATACCGTCGGCTTCGAGGCCTCCGGCAGGATCAAGCGCAGCGAATTCGGGGTGACCAAATACGTTCCAATGGTCGGCAATGAAGTCGATCTGATCATCAGCGCGGCTTTCGAGAGGAAAGCCGGCTGAACATGGAAGCGGCCGCGCCCTGGTGGAAGCGCGCGGTCTTCTATCAAGTCTATCCCCGCAGCTTCGCCGATTCCAACGGCGACGGGGTGGGCGATCTGCCCGGCGTGACCGGGAAGCTCCCCTATCTCGCCGACCTGGGTGTCGATGCGGTGTGGCTGTCGCCGTTCTTCACCTCACCGATGGACGACTTCGGCTACGACGTGTCGGACTACCGGAGCGTCGATCCGATCTTCGGGACATTGGCTGATTTCGATGCGCTGATCACCGAAGCCCATCGTCTGGGGTTGAAGCTGATCATCGATCAGGTGTGGTCCCACACGTCCAGCCGGCATCCATGGTTCGAGAACAGCGAGTCTGACGGCGAGAAGTCTGATTGGTACGTTTGGGACGACGCCAGGCCCGACGGAACGCCGCCCAACAACTGGCAGGCGAGTTTCGGCGGCCCATCCTGGACCTGGTCGCCGCGCCGCCGGCAATATTATCTGCACAATTTCCTCCCCTCCCAGCCCGATCTCAACTTCTGGAATCCGGCCGTTCAGGACGCCATTCTGGACGTCGCGCGATTCTGGCTCGACCGGGGTGTCGATGGCTTCCGCCTGGACGTCGCCAACTACTATTTTCAGGACGCGCGGCTGCGCGACAATCCGGTCCTTGCGCACGCCCGTGCGCCTGCGACGACCCAGGCTTTCCAGAGCCACGTCTTCGACCGCTCGCGGCCCGAAACCCTGGGCTTCATCGCCCGCGTCCGTGACCTGCTCGATTCCTATGGGGACCGGATGGCGGTGGGCGAGATCTTCGACGGCGACATGCTGGCCGCCCAGAAACTCTACACCCAGGGGCCGCGCGCCCTGCATACCGCCTACAGCTTCTTCCTGCTCCACGCCCGCCACGCCGATCCAACATTGTTCGCGCGCGCGCTGGCGGGCTGGGGTCCGGCGGATGGCTGGCCGTCCTGGTCTCTGGGCAATCACGACGTGCCCCGATTCCCCACCCGTCTGGCGGGCGGCGGCGCGCCCGACGCCGCACGCACCAAGGCGCTGCTCGCCGCGCTGCTCTGCCTGCGCGGCACGCCGTTTCTCTACCAGGGGGACGAACTGGGCCTGCCGCAGGCCGACGTCCCGTTCGAAAGGCTGCGCGACCCCTTCGCGATCGCCGCCTGGGCCGGCGGCGCGGGCGGCTCCGGTCGCGACGGCGCGCGCACGCCGATGCCCTGGCGCGATGCTCCGGGAGGCGGTTTTTCGTCGGCCGCCCGGACGTGGCTTCCGCTCGACCCGGAGCATCTGCCGCTGGCCGTGATCCGCCAGCGGGAAGACGATGGTTCAACGTTGAACTTTACCCGGGCGCTGCTCGCCCTTCGTCGGACCCACCCTGCGCTCCAGACCGGCGAGATCGAGGTTCTGGCGGGGCCGGATGGCGTGCTGGCGTTCGAACGGCGCGACGCCGCGGGCCGGCTTCTCTGTATGTTCGAACTGGCTGGCCGCGCCGCCCACACGGAAGTACCGGCCGGCGCCAGGCTGCTCCCCTCCCCGCTCGCTGGCGACCTCTCCGATGGCGTCCTGCGGCTGCCGGCCTTCGGCGGATCGATTCTGGCGCTGTCGTAACGCCGGCTACGACCTCGTGAAGGTGAAATTGCAGACCCGGGTCGTGGCCCAGGTTCCCGCGCCGCGGTCGGTGTCGAAGTGAGCCATCACCAAGTGATCGTAGGGCACGCCGCGCCCGGTCTGGTGGACGTTGTAGGGGGCTTGGCCGGTGACGCCGCGCGCGTCGAGAACCGCCGTTCCGTCGGGCTGGATCGGGCCGTCGAGGACCAGCCAGCCGGGCCGGCCCGCCATCCCCTTCTCCCCGTGCAGCAGCCCGTTGTTCACCAGGGCGACGAATTCGAATGTGAACGCCGCCGCCCCGTCGGGCGAATTCGGACAGGCGAGGAGGACCTCCCAGAGGCCGTCGAAACGGCCGACATCCGCCGCCTCGCTGGACGGCGCCGCGACCGCCGAGGCGACGGCCAAGCCGAACGCGAAGGTCGCGACCCGCATATGTCCTGGCCTCCGGGCCAACCCCCATCGCGCCGACCGGCGCCGGTCGGCGGCTTGTCGCCGTCAGGTGGCGGGAACGTGGTGACGATGGTGGTGGCGATAGTGGTGATACCGCCGATCGTGGTTGCTGACCCTGTTGCCGACGACCGCGCCGCCGACGCCGCCGACCACCGCGCCCACCGGACCGGCGACCACCGCCCCCCCCACGGCGCCGGCGACCGCGCCTTTGACCTTGCCGTTTTCCGTCGCGCCCGCCGTGCTGGCCAGCGCCAGAGCGATTACGCACGAAACCATCAAGAGACTTTTCATTTTCGATGTTCTTTCCAGGCGACGGAGCCAATCGCCCCTCGCCATTCGAGAGGATGAATGACGAACGGGGCCGGTAGGTTCCCTCGGCGGCCCGTACCGGCGACCGCCCGTTTCCCTCGACATCCCGATCAGGCTCCGATTCCCGCTCCCGCTATCGCCGCTGATTTCTTTGGACGGCTCGCATCTTTCAGATAGACGAGCCGTGACTTTCAATTGGACGGATTTTCACGTTCAAACGGACGGATCGTTCCATGTATCCCAGGTTCGCCGCCGCCCCACGACGCTCGCCCAATCCCTGGCCGATGGATCGCGCCGCTTTCAGACGCTCGACAACGCCACCGCCCTGGCCGCCGCCACGCGCGATCCGACGGGCTTCGTGCGGGCTCTGGATCGGGCGGTCATCGACGAGATCCAACGCGCGCCCGGCCTCATGCTGGCGATCAAGGAGAGCGTCGATGCCGATGCTCGGCCGGGACGCTTCCTGCTCACCGGCTCCGCCAGCCTCATGATGCTGCCGCGCGTGGCCGACTCCCTCGCTGGCCGAATGGAGACCGTGGTCCTCCTGCCGCTGGCCCAGTCCGAGATCGCGAGGGCCGCGCCGCCCGCGTTCCTGGCACGGGCGTTCCGGGCGGAGCCGCCCGAAGCAGGCGCGTCTATCGTCGGCGACGATCTGGTCGAGGCCGTGCTCGCGGGGGGTTATCCGGAGGCCCTGGCGCGCAAGACCTGGGGGCGTCGCCAGGACTGGTATCTCGACTATGTCGATGCCGTCATGCGGCGCGACGTCCGCGATATCGCCAACGTCGATCAGCTCGATCGGATGCCGCGCCTGTTGCGGGTGCTGGCCGAGCATTCGGGCCGGCTCATCAACCATACCGGCGCCGGCGCGGCGATCGGGCTGAACCATGTCACGACCCAGCGCTACGCGGCGCTGTTCGAGCAGCTGTTCCTGGTACGAACCCTGCCTCCCTGGCACAGCAACGCCCTCAAGCGGCTGACCAGGAGGCCGAAGCTTCACTTCCTCGACTCCGGTCTTCTCGCCGCCCTGCGAGGCGTCACGCCCGAACGGGTCGCGCGCGACCGGGGCGCCTTCGGCCCGATCCTGGAGACCTTCGTCTTTTCGGAACTGCTGAAGCTCGCCGGCTGGAGCGGCGAGCGCCCGACCTTCAGCCACTACCGCGACAAGGACCAATATGAGGTCGATGTGGTGATCGAGGGATCGCGCCGGCCGGATCGTGGGCGGGCGGTGAAGGCCGGCGCCACGGTGACCGCCGACGATTTTCGGGGCCTCAGGCGCCTCGCCGAGGCCGCCGGCGAGCAGTTCGCGATGGGGATGGTCCTGTACGATCACGACCGGGCGGCGCCGTTCAGTGAACGTCTGTGGGCCGCGCCGCTGTCGGGCTTATGGAGTTGATCGAAATCATTGGAGCGGGCGATGGGATTCGAACCCACGACATTCAGCTTGGGAAGCTGACAGCCTAGTTCTTTCAGGACAACTCAACGCGTCGCGGATACGGCGGAAATTCCTTGCATTCCCTGTATGTTGATGGTTCATGTCGTTTCATTGATATTCACCAAGTTCCGCCTTTTCGGGACAACCATGGGACAAAGCCGGGACAATGGGCAAGAGAGCGGGCCATAACCTCACTGCGAAATTCATCAAGGGGCTGAAGGCCGGCCCCAAGATGAGGGCCATTCCCGACACGACCCAAGGGCTCGAACTCTACGTCACGCCCCAACGCCCGGACCAAACCGGCAAGCCAGTGGGCGGCATCAAGACCTTCTCATTCCGCTACACGCTCGCTGACGGCACGCGGCGGCGGATCAATCTTGGTCGATGGCCCGGCAAGACCATCGAGAGTGCCCGCAGCGAGGCGCGCGCTCTCATGAACGCCGTCGCGGAAAAGGGCGACCCGTCCATCGAGAGGAAGCTGGCGCGGCAAACGCTGCGAACGGCGCCCGTCAAGACCTTGGACGATCTCATCCGCGCCTTGTTTGCGGCGTCGAAGACCACCGGCGTTCGGGCCTCGACGCTCGCCTATTGGCAATGGCTGGACCGGAAGCACATCGCGCCCCGCCTCGGCAGTCATCGTCTACCCGACCTTGGCGCTGGAATGATCCGCAAGGCGCTCCGCGAGATCGGCGAGGCGGCCGGCGCGACCACCGGCAACAGGGCGTTTGGCCTCTTGCGCCGGGCCTTCAACTTCGGCCTCGACGAGCAACACGTCACGACCTCGCCCCTGGCCAGGATGAAGCCCCTGTTCGAGGAAGGCTCGCGGGCGCGCGTCCTGGCTGACGAAGAAATCATCGCGCTTTGGACGCAGGCCGAGGCAACCAGGGAACAGCCTCGAAAGGGCGCAAAGACCCGTGACGATCTGAACGTCTCCCGCGCCATGGCCAGCGCCGTCCAGCTTTGCCTCGTCACGGCCCAGCGCAGCGGTGAAGTCGCCGGAATGCGCGCCTCCGAATTGGACCTTGCTGCGAAGGTGTGGATTCTCCCGCGCGGACGCACGAAGGCGAACCGGGAACACGTCATTCCGCTCACCGACCTCGCCATCGACCTGATCCAGGAGGCTTCGGCCATCGCGACGCTACGGCTCGGACGCGCGCCGCACGGCGATGATCCCATCTTCCCCACTCCACGACTGGGTATGGCCGAGAGAGACGCCGCAGGCGCGTTGGAAGCTGCGCCCAAGTCTGTCGCGCGGATGAGCCTCGGCAGGGCCATGGCGCGGCTCTGTGAGGCCGCCAAGGTTGTCGACGCCAGCGCCCATGATCTTCGCCGCACCGCCAGCACGATCATGGCCTCGGAGCGGATCGGCATCCTGACAGAGGTCGTGGCGCGCGTCCTCAATCATGCTCCGCCCGGGTTGGGCGTCACCGCCATCTACAACCGCCACGCCTATCTCGCCGAAAAACGCTCGGCGCTGACGCGATGGGCTGCGCTGTTGTCGGAGATCGTCGGCGGCGCAGCGCCGACGTCGAATGTTCACCGGCTGGCGCGCGCTTGAGGAAGATGCGAACCCTGCTCAAGCCGACGTTCGTGGGATTGCTCACACTCTGTCTGTTGTCGTGCGGTCGGAGGGCAGAAACCTTTCGGGAGGCGTACGGCTCCGGCTCCTGCAAGACCGTTTCGTGCTCGGGCCACGAAGCTGGATGGCGCTGGGCCAGAGCCCGCCGCATCACCGATCCGGACAGGTGCGGCGGGCGGAGTCGGTCCTTCATCGAAGGGTGCAGAGCCTACGCCGGCGGCGACTGACGGGGCCTCGGTGAAGAGTGGTCTCGCAAAAAGCGGCTGGCCGCTCCTCCGTCGCCGCGAGCTTCTCCCGCTCCGTTAGTGGAGCGCCTTCATGATCCGCTCCCGCGCCGCCACCGTGCTCGCCTGGGTGCGTATTCCAGGCCATCGTGGGCAGGGATTCTGCGGGAAGGTGGGCATGATTTCCACGCGAAGGTGGGCACGGATTCCACGGCAAGGTGGGCGCCTCGTCTGACGGGGTGACGGAGGCGAGACCGACAGTC
>Ga0208849_1000169_pt1 | contig 64637 bp, 62 predicted proteins | sample NGESurdeep072012_10_FD_184470 | JGI IMG/M metagenome (GOLD analysis project Ga0208849, IMG submission 184470) | Arctic peat soil microbial communities from Barrow, Alaska - NGEE Surface sample 53-3 deep-072012 (SPAdes) | ecosystem: Environmental > Terrestrial > Soil > Wetlands > Peat ...
GAGCCTACGTCTCGACCACAATCCCACAGGCACAGCTACAACCAAGAAGCGGACATTTGATGTGCTACGAAAGGCGGACATCTTCATTTGCTATCGACACGTCGCGGGGCGATCGAAAGGGCCTTGGAGCGCCGCCCGCCCATACCCTAATAGGCAGCCATGAGCCCCATCCCCGTCACCGTTCTCACCGGCTATCTCGGGGCCGGAAAGACCACGCTTCTGAACCGTATCCTCAGCGAGGACCACGGCGCCCGCTATGCGGTAATCGTCAATGAATTCGGCGAGATCGGCATCGACAACGCGCTGATCGTCGGCGCCGACGAGGAAGTCTTCGAGATGAGCAACGGCTGCGTCTGTTGCACGGTCCGCGGCGACCTGATCCGCGTGCTGCAGGGCCTGATGAAGCGTCAGGCCAGCGCGGCGCGCGGTTTTGACGCGATTATCGTCGAGACCACGGGTCTGGCCGATCCGGGTCCAGTGGCTCAGACGTTCTTCGTCGACGACGACGTCAGGGCCAGGACGCGGCTGGATTCGGTGACCACCGTGGTCGACGCCAAGCACGTGCTGGCCAGCCTTGCCGACAGCCGAGAGGCGCGCGAGCAGATCGCCTTCGCCGACCTGATCGTGCTCAACAAGATCGATCTGGCATCGGACGCCGAACTTAGAGCCATAGAGACGCGGCTGCGCCGGCTGAACCCGCTGGCCCAGATTCATCGCGCCCGGCGGGGCGACGTCCCGCTAAGCGCAATCATCGGCCAAGGCGGCTTTGATCTCGAGCGGATTGTCGGTCTCGAGCCGCATTTCCTCGAACCGGCCCACGGCGAGGCTGGGCACGTTCATAGCCCAAACTGCGATGGCGACGACCACGGCGCCGACCACGTCCACGATGAGGACATCAAGGGGGTTTCCCTTAGGCTCGACAGGCCGGTCGATGGGCAGAAGGTCAGCCGGTGGCTTAATGACCTGCTGGCCGCGCAGGGTCAGAATATCTTGCGCGCCAAGGGGATTGTCGATGTCGCCGGCGAGGAGCGGCGCCTGGTCTTCCAGGCCGTGCACATGATCCTGGAAGGCGATCTGCAGCGGCCGTGGAAGGCCGGCGAGGACCGCGGTAGCCGCATGGTGTTCATCGGTCGCGACCTCGACGCTGCGGCGCTGAAAGCCGGCTTCGAGGCCTGTGTAGCCTGAACCTGAGGCTAGCTCAGGTTCTCAGCGATCAGGCCGATCTTGTAATAGCCGTCGAGCTGCAGCTTGTTGATCACATCCATGAACTGCCGATATTTCACGTGGCGGTCGGCGCGAATGAAGATCCGCTCATTGGTCGGATTGGATGAACCCAGCGCCCGGGGCAGGTCAGATGCCAATCCCTCGAGGGACGATGGCCGGATATCGGTGATGCCGAACGAAACGAAAATCTGGCCGCTATCGGCGATGGAAATATAGGTCGGCGGCTTGTCGTGAACGCCGGGCGGCGGAGCCTTGGCCGGCGGCAGGTCGATGCGGATGGACACCGTCGCCAGGGGCGCGACGACCATGAAGATGATCAGCAGCACCAGCATCACGTCCACGAACGGGGTGACGTTCATGTCGGCGTTCTGTCCGAGATCGAATTTCGAACCGCCGCCGCCAACCTTTGCAGCCATGCCAGACTCCCTGGATCATCGGGTCCAACCGGTCCCGGCCTTTCAAACACGAGGACACCCATTGCGCGGATGATCGGCGATGTAAAGCCCCGCCCCGCCTCGCCAAGACGCCGGGGTTTCGCTATTGGCGGCGCCATGCGGCTCGCGTTGAACGCCTATGTAAGCGAGGTCCTTTTCGAGGCGTCGGGCGCCGTGTTCGCGCTCGGCGACGGCGTCGTGCGCTGGGCCGATGGCGCGGCCGAGGAGGCGCATGACGGCGCCGTTCTCTGCGCCGCGCCGCACCCAAGCGGCGAGGGCGTGATCACCGGCGGCGACGACGGCCGGCTGGTCTGGTCGCGGCCGGGCGTAGTGCAATGCCTGGCGCACCTGCGCGGCCGCTGGGTGGACGCAGTGGCGACCGCGCCCAGCCAGGGCCTGATCGCCTTCGCCAGCGGACGGGAGCTGCGGGTGCTCGCCGCCGGCGATGCCGGCTTTGAGCGCCGGTTCATCCATGAGAAATCCGTCGCCGCCCTGGCCTTCGACGCCAAGGGGCGGCGGCTGGCCGCGGCGACCTATGGCGGCGTGGCGCTGTGGTACGCGAAGATCGCCGATCAGAAGCCGGTAATGCTGCGCGCGGCCGGCTCCCACATCGGGGCCCTGTTCAGCCCCGACGCGCGGTTCGTGGTTTCCTCCCTTCAGGAGGGCGCCCTGCACGGCTGGCGGATCTCCGATGCCGGCGAGATGCGCATGGGCGGCTACCCCGCCAAGGTGCACAGCTTGGCCTTCGTCGATGACGGCGCGTGGCTGGCCACTTCGGGCGCCAGGGCGATGGTCCTCTGGCCCTTTGGCGGCGCAAGCGGACCGATGGGTCGCCATGCCGTCGAACTCGGCCCCGATCCCTCAGCGAGCGTGGCGCGGGTCGCGGGATCGGCGGACGGCGCGATCGTCGCCGCGGGACTGGATGACGGGAGAATCTGGACCGGCGACGTCAACACCCAGAAAATCGAACAGCTCGCGGCCGCGACCGGGCGACCGATCACGGCGATGGTCCTGGCCGGCTCGCGCCTGGCGTGGGGCGACGATGCCGGCGGCGCCGGAGTGATCGACCTGCCGCCGTTCTAGCTTTCGACCAACTGGGCGGTGGTCAGCACCTTGGCCCCCGCATCGGCGAACATCGTGTTGTGGCGAGCGATGATCTGGGGCGCCGTCTCGCCATCCCAGTCCCAGGTCCCGTGAGCGTCGCCGGCGACGGTGACGTTGAAGCCGTGCGCCAGGGCGCCGGTCACGGTCGCCTGCACGCATTGGTTTGTCTGAGCGCCGATGAGGATGACCTCGCCGATCTGCCGGTCGCGGAGCCATGCCTCCAGCGCGGGCTGGGTAAAGGCGTCGCCTACGGACTTCGAGAACGTCGGTTCATCGGGCCCTTGCCCCAGCGCCGGGTGCACTGGCCAACCGGGTTCCCCGGGCGCCAGCGAATCCCCAGGGCTGCCATCGTGACGGATGAACGCCACCGGCGCGCCGCGCCGCCGCGCCCAGGCGATCAGGGCCTTGGCGTTGGCCAGCAGGCGGTGATGGTCGTCAAGCGGCGGTTCCTTGACCCCGTCCAGCATCCCGGTCTGAAGGTCGATGACGATGAGGGCGAACGGCGATGCAAGCATGGGTGAAACACTCCTGGTCAGGCGTCGAACCCCCGCATGTCGCACCAGGCCTCGAACGGGTCGCGGCGGGTGCGCCAGGCGTTGATGGGGTGGCTATCATCGCGATAGCCCAGCGCCATGCCACTGAAAACCATGTGATCGTCGGGCAGGCCGACAAACGCGGCCGCGGTCGCCGGGTAACGGGCCCAGAACTCCTGCGCGCAGGTATCGAGGCCCCGTTCAACGGCCAGCAGCATGACACTCTGCATGTACATCCCCAGGTCCGCCCATTGCGGAGGGCCGAGCTTGCGGTCGATGCAAAAGAACAGGCCGACCGGCGCCCCGAAGAAGTCGGCGTTCCTCGCCAGCTGGCGAAGTCTGGCCGGCCGGTCTTCGCGCGGAATGTCGATGGCGCCGTAGAGATCCTCGCCACACTGATAGCGCCGCGTGCGAAAGGGCTCCCACAGCTGCTCCGGATAGACGTCGTATTGCGGCGTTTCCATCGGCGTCTGCGCCACCAGGGTCTTGAAAGCCGCAAGCTGCGCGCCCGCCAGCGCATAGACCCGCCATGGCTGCAGATTGCCGCCCGAGGGCGCGCCCTGCGCGGCCAGCAGGATGTCCCGCACGACCGCGCCAGACACCGCCTCTGGCCGAAAAGCCCGTACCGACATCCGTCGGCAGACCGCCTCGCTGACCTCCATGACCTCTCGCGATCCCTTTTGCCGTCGCGCTTGACGCGGAGCGCCCTGCCGACGCAAGCCTAGCCCAAAGCGGGATGAGGCGAACCATGCGCGGCCGACCGGGCGGCTTTTTTCATTTCCTGCGCAATCTGCTGCTGACCGTGTTGATCCTTCTGATCGTCAGCCCGCCGGCGGCGGTGATCGTCTATAGATTCATCCCGCCGCCGCTGACCATCCTGATGATCGAGCGTCTGATCCAGGGCCGTGGCCTCGATCATCGCTGGGTGGCGATGTCGGACATCGCCCCGGTGATGACCCGCACGGCCATCGCAGCCGAGGATGCGCGTTTCTGCCAGCACCACGGCTTCGACTTCAACGCCATCGAAAAGGCCATGCGCCATAATGAGATTCGCCCCAATCGGCTCCGAGGCGGCTCGACGATCAGCCAGGAAACCGCCAAGAACGTGTTTCTGTGGCCCGATCGCTCCTGGGTGCGAAAGGGGCTGGAGGCCTATTTCACCGTCCTGGTCGAGGCGATCTGGGGCAAGCGCCGGATCATGGAGGTCTATCTCAACACCGTCGAAATGGGACCGGGCGTCTATGGCGTCGAGTCGGCTTCGCGCCGCTATTTCGGCCATGGCGCGCGCGACCTGACAGCAGCCCAGGCCGCGCGGCTGGCCGCCATCCTGCCCAGCCCGCTCAAGTGGAAGGCGGAAGATCCCGGCCCGTATGTGCGGCGGCGCACGAGCCGGATCGGCGCGGCCTCGAGCACAGTGCGCCGCCTCGGCTCGGCCGACTGCGTGCTCTAGCGATTGCCGACGGATCGGCGCTGGACCTTTCAGCCCGGACGGTGTTGAGAAGTGCTCAGAGCCATGGCCCAGAAAATCCGCCAGTCCGCCGCCCAGGCGCTCGAGGGCCTGTTGTTCGACGGCATGACCCTGATGTCGGGCGGATTTGGCCTGTGCGGCATTCCGGAGAACCTGATCGGTGCGATCGGCGCCGCCGGAACCCGCGAGCTTACCGTGGTTTCCAACAATTGCGGCATCGATGGCGTTGGCCTCGGCGTACTTTTGGAAGGCGGCCAGATCCGCAAGATGGTCAGTTCCTACGTCGGCGAAAACAAGCTGTTCGAGGAACTCTATCTGTCGGGCGAGCTGGAGCTCGAGTTCAACCCCCAGGGCACCCTGGCCGAGCGAATCCGCGCCGGCGGCGCCGGCATCCCCGCCTTCTTCACCAAGACCGGCGTCGGCACGCTGGTGGCGCAGGGCAAGGAGGTGCGCGATTTCGACGGCGAGGCCTATGTGATGGAACGCGGCCTGACCGCCGACCTGTCCATCGTCAAGGCATGGAAGGGTGACGGCGCAGGCAATCTGGTGTTTCGCAAGACCGCGCGGAACTTCAATCCAATGATGGCGACCGCCGGCAAGGTCACGGTGGCCGAAGTCGAAACCCTGGTCGAGGTCGGCGAACTGGACGCTGACCAGATTCACACCCCCGGCATCTTCGTCGACCGCATCTTCGAAGGCGCGGTCTACGAGCGGCGCATCGAGCGGGTGACCACGCGGGCGCGCGCCGACGCGCGGACCAGCTGATGGGCTGGACGCGGGAAGAAATGGCCGCCCGGGCAGCCAAGGAGCTGCGCGATGGCTTCTATGTGAATCTCGGCATCGGCATTCCGACCCTGGTCGCCAACTACATTCCGGCGGGCATGGACGTCACCTTGCAAAGCGAGAACGGGATGCTCGGCATGGGACCGTTCCCTTTCGAGGGGGAGGCGGACGCCGACCTGATCAACGCCGGAAAGCAGACGATCACCGAGCTTCCCAACTCATCCTATTTCTCGTCGGCCGACAGCTTCGCCATGATCCGCGGCGGCCACATCGCCCTTTCGATCCTGGGGGGCATGCAGGTCAGCGAAACTGGCGACCTGGCCAACTGGATGGTCCCGGGCAAGATGGTCAAGGGGATGGGCGGGGCGATGGATCTGGTCGCCGGCGTGCGCCGCGTCGTCGTGGTCATGGATCACACCGAAAAATCCGGCGCGCCGAAGCTCTTGAAGCGCTGCACCCTGCCGCTCACCGGCGCGGGGGTTGTCGACCTGTTGATAACCGACCTTGGCGTGTTCCAGATCGACCGCAAAGGCGCTGGCGTGGCCCTGATCGAACTGGCCCCCGGCGTCGCTGTCGAAGAGATCCGCGCCAAGACCGAGGCATCGTTCACGGTCGCGGTTTGACTTTGGGCCCAGCCCTTCGTCGATGACCGGCCCCGTTCCCGCCGAATGGTCGCCGCATCGCGCCATGTGGCTTGGTTTTCCCAGTCACGCGGCGCTGTGGAAGGATGACCTGGACGCGGCCCAGGACGAGGTCGCCGCCCTGGCGGTGGCCCTTGCGGGCGCTGGCGGCGAACGCGTCAGGCTGCTGGCTCAGGCAGAGGGCGCGAAGGCCGCCAGCGACCGGCTGGCGGGGACGCCGGGGATCGAGATCATCCCCGCTGAGTTCGGCGACATCTGGCTGCGCGATACCGGGCCGATCTTCCTGACCCCGGGAACGGCGGCGGCGTTCGCCTTCAACGGCTGGGGCGGCAAGTACCGTCTGGCCGGAGACGAGACGGTTGCCGACCAGATCGCGATCGCCGCCAGCGCCGATCTTGTGCGCCATCCGTTCGTGCTCGAGGGGGGCGCCCTCGACCATGACGGCGCGGGCGCGTGCCTGACCACCCGACAATGCCTGACAAATCCCAACCGCAATCGCCGCTGGCGCGAGGCCGACGCGGAACAGGCCCTGGCGGGCGCGCTCGGCGTGCGCAAGGTAATCTGGCTCGGCGATGGACTGGTCAATGACCACACCGACGGCCATGTGGACAACCTCGCCCGGTTCGTCGCCCCCGGCGTGGCCTGCTGTCCGATGGCCTTCGGGGCCGACGACCCAAATGCCGCGGTGTATGACGCCGCGGCCGCCACCCTCGCCCGCTCGACCGACGCCGGGGACAGGCGCCTGACCGTGGTTCGAATTCCATCGCCGGGACGGCTGATCGATGCGGACCATCGCTCGGTTCCCGGCTCGCACATGAACTTCCTGATCGCCAACCGCGCGGTCGTCGTTCCGATCTACAATGAACGCGCCGGGGAATTGGCCATGGAAGCGCTACAGATGCAGTTTCCTGACCGCAGCATCATCGGCCTTTCGGCGCGAAGCCTGATCACCGGAGGCGGCGGCTTTCATTGCATCAGCCAGCACGAGCCGGCCTGATGGCTCGAACCCTGACCCTCGCCGCTCTGCAGGCGCCCTATGGCGATGATATCGACGCCAACATCGCCAAGACCGCGCGTCTGATCCGCGAAGCTGCCGGCTCGGGCGCGCAGGTGATCGTGGCGCCGGAACTCTTTCAGGGACCCTATTTCTGCGTGGCCCAGCAGGAGCGCTGGTTCGCCAGCGCCCACCCGTGGCGCGGCCACCCCTGCGTCACCGCCCTCGCGCCTTTGGCGGCGGAACTGGGCGTCGTCCTGCCGATCTCGATCTTCGAGCGCGAGGGACCCCATTACTTCAACAGCATCGTGGTCATCGACGCCGATGGCGCGGCGCTCGGCGTCTACCGCAAGAGCCACATCCCGGACGGTCCGGGCTACCAGGAGAAATACTACTTCCGCCCCGGCGACACCGGCTTTCGTGTCTGGCGGACGCGTTTTGGCGCGCTCGGCGTCGGCATCTGCTGGGATCAATGGTACCCGGAAGCCGCGCGCGCCATGACCCTGATGGGCGCGGAAGCGCTCATCTATCCGACCGCCATCGGCAGCGAGCCGCACGACCCGACGCTCGATACCGCCGCGCCATGGCGCCGCGCCATGCAGGGTCACGCGGTATCCAATGTCGTTCCGGTGCTGGGCGCCAATCGCACCGGTTTCGAGGCTTGGCCGGACTATCCGAGTGGAGGCCAGCGGTTTTACGGATCGAGCTTCATCAGCGATCATCGCGGCGATCTGCTCGCGCAACTGGGCCGGGACGACGAGGGCGTGATCTGCGCCGCCTTCGACCTCGATTTCCTGGCCGCCCACCGCGCCGCCTGGGGCTTTTTCAGGGACAGGCGGCCCGATCTCTATGGCGCCCTGACTGGGCCGGTGGCCACGTGATCGAAACCGCGCGGCTGGCGCTACGCAACTATCGAGACGACGAGCGGGGTCGCTTTGCTGATCTGAACGCCGATCCGATGGTTGGCCAGTGGCTCGGCGGGACGATGACCCGCGAGGCCAGCGACGCCGCCTTCGACACGCGCCGCCTGGAGATCGACCGCGACGGCTTTGGCCTGTGGGCCGCGGCCCTCAAGGCCGACGACACGATGATCGGTTCGGTCGGCTTGCGCCGCTTGCCGATCGCCTGGGACCATCCGATGCGCGGCGAGGTCGAAGTCGGTTGGCGGCTGTTCCCGAGCGTCTGGGGCGCGGGCTATGCGAGCGAGGCGGCCGCCGCGTGCCTCGCCTTTGGGTTTTCGCAGCTGGGTCTGTCGCGGATCGTCAGCTTCACGGCCGATACTAACGCGCCCTCGGAGGCGGTGATGCGCAGGATCGGCATGACCCGCGACCCCACCCGCGACTTCGATCATCCCGCGCTGGCCGCCGGCCACCCTCTGCGGCGGCACATCGTTTATTCGGCCAGGCGCCCGGAACTCTAGCGCAGGACAGTCTTGCCGTTCTTGATCACCGTCGCGCCGCGGGCCTGCACCCTGGCCGTGAAACTGATCACCTTGCCGTCGAGCCACATGTCGACGGTGATGGTGTCGCCTGGGATCACTGGGGCGGAGAAGCGCGCTTCGTGGCTGAGGATCACGTCGGGATCGTAGTCGGTGATCCCTTTGAGGATCGCCCGGCAGGTTATGCCGTAGGTGCACAGTCCGTGCAGGATCGGACGCGGAAATCCCGAACGCCTTGCCGATTCAGGATCGGAATGAAGCGGATTGCGGTCGCCGTTGAGGCGATAGAGCAGCGCCTGGTCCGGCCGGGTGGCGAAATCCAGCGACAGGTCCGGGGCCCGCGATGGGGTCTGGTGTGGCTCGGGCGCCCCCTCGGACGGGCCGCCAAAGCCGCCGTCCCCGCGGGCGAACGTCGATCCGGTAAGAGTGGCGACCTTTTCGCCGGCCTCGTTGGTCCATGTGGTCTCGTTGTAGATCACCGCGCCCTTGTCCTTGCCCTTGTCGAAGGCGCCGATGGTCCGGCTCTGGGCGGTGAATGTGCCCGTGGGCGGCAGGGGTCGGTGAAGCTCGACCTTTTGCTCTCCGTGCACCACCATCAGATAGTTGATCTGGCTGGCCCGATGGCCAGGCGGGTTTGGCGGCGCCTCCGCGCGGGCGCGCGAGCCCGCGGCGAGCACCGTGGCCGCGGTGGGGACGACCTTCAGGCCGCGTTCATAGACGAAGGCGAGCTCCTTCTCGTCCATCGGATCGGCGCCAAGGCCGATGCCAAGCCCATAGAGCATGACGTCCTTGTCCCCATAGGTGAAGGTGCGCGCGGGCGTCGTCTGATTGAGGATGTCGGGGTAGTAGATCGGCATGAAAACGCGGTCTCCTTTGACAATGGCGTCATTGAAGCCGCTGGCCGCCCCTCAGCGCAAGGCCCAAGCGCGGCGGCTTCGCGCGCGCATTGCCGCTGGCCCGGGGATCGGCTAGAAAGCGCGCCGCTAAAACGCTTCAGGCGCGTTGCGTGGCGGCCCCGTCATTCTTCCACTGCTTAGAGTTTCATCATGGCGACACCCGCCCAGCCCGACGCCAGCCCGCTTACCGGCAATGTTCTGTTCTATTCCAAGCCCGAGCCGCTCACCAGCGACCTGCATGGCAAGCTTGGCCTGCGGCGGATGGACAAACCCTTCGCCTTCGCGGCCGGAAGTCACGTCTGCCCCCTGACGGTGACGGAGTTTCCGGTCGCGGCGCTTTCGTACCCGATCATCTTCGCGGGCGAAAAATACCTGCCGCTGGCGGTCATGGGCATCAACGCTGATACCAACATGTTCATCCAGTCGGACGGGGCGTTCGAGACCGGCGCCTACATACCGGCCTATATCCGTCGCTACCCTTTCGTCCTGGCCCTGGACCCTGCGCGCGAGCAGATGGTTGTGTGCATCGACCGGGACGCGCCGATGCTGGGCGATCTTCCCGACCTGGCCTTTTTCGACGCCAAGGGCGAGCCCACCGACTACACAAAGGGCTGCATTCAGTTCTGCAACGATTTCGAAAATGAGGTGCGGCGGACGGAGTCGTTCTCGACGCTGTTGAAAGACCTCGATCTGTTCGAAACCCGCACCTCGACCTACACCCCAAACAATCCGGACGGTTCCCCAGGCGAGCCCCAGAAGATCGCCGAATATTTTGCCGTCTCGGAAGAGAAGGTCAAAGCCCTGCCCAACGAGAAGATTCGTGAGCTGCTCGACAATGGGGCGTTGTCACAGATCTATTCGCACCTCACATCGCTGATCGGGTGGGACAAGCTGATCGCCATCGCCATCAATCGGCAGGCCTCCGCACCGCCGCCGGCCAATCTGAACTGATCGGGCAATCTCGCCGTACTGCGCGGCGCCTAGCGAGCGTATACGCTCCGGGTCAGGCAGGAGAAGACCAGTCGCCCAGATCCGTCCAGCAGATCGTGTTGCGCAATGACGATGCCCTTGCCCGCGCCGACGGGATCCTTGCCCATGACCGTCATGCGGCCGCGCAGAGTCTCGCCGGCCGGCGGGTTTCTGGCGAAGCGCAAGGCGTCGACGCCCACGCGCTTGGTCTGCGGCCAATCGGCCGAGGCCTCGGCGTCGAGCCGCGACCAGATGGCGAATATCATCGCCTCCGGCGTCCCGTTTTCGATCGCCCAGCCGGGAGCGAAGGCGGCGATGAACGCTTCCAACGCGCCCTGCTCGACGACGGTCGCGCCAAAGTGGACCACCTGGCCGATCTCAATGTCGTCGAAGGCGGCGGGCATCGCGGCTGAGCTCCCTTTGTCGGCGAGACTAGGCCAATGAAGCGCCTGTGTATCGCGCTTCTGGCCCTCACCTTTTCGATCATCGGCGCGGGCCCCGCCGGCGCGTCGCCGACTCCGGCGGCCCACCTGACCGCCGAACTGGTGGCGCGCACGGACGGCGCGGCGCCGGGGACGGTCGTCTGGGTGGCGCTGGTCCAGCACATCGACAAGGGCTGGCATACCTATTGGCGCAACCCGGGCGATGCCGGGGAGGCGACGAGGATCATCTGGTCACTACCGGCAGGCTGGCGGGCCGGAGACATCGTCTGGCCGGCGCCCCGGCGGCTGCCGGTGGGACCGATCATGAACTATGGCTACGAAGGCCAGGTTCTGCTCAGCGTGCCTATCACCATTCCCGCGGGCGCCAGGATCGGCCAGAGCGCCACGATCACGGCCCTGGCCGACTTCCTGGTCTGCGCCGACGTGTGCGTGCCGACCCAGGCGAAGGTCGCGCTCGTCGTTCCCGTCGTTTCCGGCCAGCCACACGCCGATCAGCGGTGGGGCGCCGCTATTGGGCGGGCCCTGGCCGAGGCGCCCAAGCCGGCCGGCCTGGATGCCCGGTTCCAGGCCATCGGGAAGGTGGTCAAGATCGCCGTGGCCGGAGCGCCACTGGCGGGCGCGGACGCGGCCAGGGCCTATTTCTACCCCTACGACGACAAGCTGATCGATCACGCCGCGGTCCAAACGATCGATCGCGGCCCGCGGGGCCTGACCCTGACGGTGCGGCCCGGCATTGCGTTCAGTCAGACGCCCGCGCCGGCCACGGTCGCCGGCGTCCTGGCGCTTGGCGGCAGGGCCTATGAGATCGCCGCCACGCCTGGCGCGGCGCCGGCGGGCAGCTTTGACCTTGGCCCTCCCGTGAGCGGCGCCGCTTCGACCATGAGCCTTGCCCTGGCTGTGGTTTTCGCACTGCTAGGTGGACTGATCCTCAACCTCATGCCGTGCGTGTTCCCGATATTGTCGATGAAAGCGGCGGCCCTGGTCGGCCACGCCGGGGACCAGCGACGGGGACGGACCCAGGGCCTGGCCTTCATGGCCGGCGTCCTGATCACGTTCCTGGCCCTCGCCGGCGTCCTCATCGCGGCCAAGGGCGCGGGAGCGGCGATCGGCTGGGGCTTTCAGCTGCAGTCGCCGGTTGTGGTGGCGGCTCTGGCCCTGATCATGCTGGCCGCCGCCCTGAACCTGTCTGGCCTCTATGAGATCGGCGCGTCCGTCCAGGGTCTGGGCGCGGGCGCCGCGTCGCGCGGCGACCTGGTCGGCTCGTTGCTCACCGGGGTGCTGGCCGTGGTGGTCGCGGCGCCCTGCACGGCCCCGTTCATGGGGCCGGCCCTCGGCTGGGCTCTCACGCAAAGCGCGGCGAGCGCCGCAGCGGTGTTTCTCGCCCTCGGACTAGGGTTTGCCGCCCCGTTCACGGTGCTCGCCTTCACCCCCGGTCTGATCGGACGCCTGCCCAAACCGGGCGCTTGGATGGACTGGCTCAAGAGGGCGCTTGCCTTTCCCATGTACGCCACGGCGGCGTGGCTGGCCTGGGTGCTGGCACAGCAGGCCGGTCCGAATGGCCTGGCGCTGCTCTTGGCCGCGGCCGTGTCTCTGGGCCTGGCCGCATGGCTGTTTGGCGCAGCCCAGCTTCGAAGACTGAACGGCAAGCACGCCGCGCCCATTTTCGTAGCCGCCGCAATCGCCTTCGCCTTCAGTCTGGGCGCGATCCTGCTTGGATCCTATCCCCGCGCGGCCCCCTCGGCGGCTTCCCGCACCCGCGCCCCCGGCGAGCTGGCCTCCGTGCCTTACAGCGCCGAGCGGCTCGCGGCTCTGCGGGCGGCTGGAAAACCGGTGCTGGTCAACTTCACCGCTGCCTGGTGCGTGACCTGCCAGGTCAACGAGCGCCTGGCGTTTTCCAGCCCGCGCGTCGCCGAGGCCTTCGCCAGGACGGGCGCCATCTATATGGTCGCCGACTGGACCAACCACGACGGCGACATCGCAAAAGCCCTGGCGGCCGAAGGGCGCATCGGGGTGCCGCTTTATCTGGTCTATGGGGCGGGCGCAGGCGCGCCGGCAGTTCTGCCTCAGATTCTCACCCCGGCGATCATCGCCCAGGCGCTGCGGGCCGCGGTCAGGCCGGCGGCGTCGGCGGGGCGGTGATCACCTCGACATTGTCGTTGAGCAGATAGGTCAGCTCGCGAATGGCCTGATCGCGAGCCTTGGGCGTCGCGGCGACCTCGAGGTCGTGGAATTTCACCGGCAGATCCTGCGAAATTCCCTTGAGAATGCATTTGAGATCGCCATCGGTTCCGCGCGCCGCCAGGGTTACGTGGCCCTTCATGTCCAGATCGGCCAGGTCGCCGAGCGCGGCCTTGAAGGCCGGAAAACCCGCCAGGCCCGCCGTATCGCCATCCAGGCTCGACTTCCGCCATGCCTCCGCTTCCGCTTTCAGTCCGCCGGCCCGTCGAACGATGTCGGCGAACAGCGGTTCGGAGGCGACCGAATGGGGCGCGCTGGCGACGGCCGGGGCCGGAAGTTGCGCGCCAACGGGTGAGGTCGAGGCCAGCCAGAGCATGGCCGAAAAGGCGACGGCGTCGCAGGACATCGATGGCTCCTTCACGTGGACAAAAGGCAATGGCCCAATCCCGGCCGCCATCTTTCGCGCCTCAGAGTAAACAACCGCCTACCGGGCAGCCCGTCAGGCTTCCCGTAGCCGGGCCTGAAGCGCCGCGCGCATGGGGCGATCAACGCCAAGCGCCGTCTCCAGATAGGCGTCGAGGTCACCATAGCGTTCACCGACGGCGTCAAAGGCCGTCCGCAGATAGATCGCCTCAACGCCAAGCGCGGTGCGCAGAGCCGCTTCTTCGGGCGAGCGGCCGGCGATGGCCTCAATCGCCTTGGCGACCATCGGGATGCGCAGAGCGATACGCTCGGCGTTGTTGGTCAGAAGGTAGTCGGCGACGATGTCATCGGGATGAACGCCGGCGATATGGTGGGTCAGCGCTGCCAGCAGCCCCGTGCGGTCCTTGCCGGCCACGCAATGGACAAGCACTGGCCCCTCGGCGCCGGCAAGGGCGCGGAAGTAGCGGCGAAACAGGTCGACATGGCGGTCCGAGAAGGGCGCGAGACGGTAATAGTTGAGCAGATAGGCCCGGAAAGAGGCTTCGCTGAGATCCGATGCGCGGATGTGTTCGTGCCACGGGTCAGGCTCTTCGTCGCCGATGTCGTTGTCGATGACCGCGCCGGCGAAACTCGCGTGGCGCTGCGAAGGATCGCGCAGCCGCTCGCCTTTCCGCCGCAGATCGACGATCAGCTCGAGGCCAAGCGCGCCGATGGCCTCCAGGTCGGGGGGGGTGGCCCGGCCGTGGGAGGCGGACCGATAGAGCCTGCCCCGTTTCAACCGTCCGCCGCCGACAACCGGGTAGTCGCCGAAGTCGCGGAAATTATCGACGCCTTCGAGAGTCAGATGCCGGGTCATCGGGGCGCTATACCGGCGCAAGACGACGGTTTCGAGACGTACGAGTCGGCTAGTGAGCTGTGCGCTTGTCGATCATCCTGTCGAACTCTGACCAAACGCCGGCCTCGCCGTGCCAGGCGCCGCGCGTGGCCGCTTTGGAATATTCGGTCGATCGCGCCTCGAAGAAGTTGGCATGCTCGACGCCGGAGAGCAGGCTCTGAAGCCAGGGCAGCGGGTTCTCCTTGACCCCGTAGACAGTGGGCAAGCCAAGCTGTCGCAGACGCCAGTCGGCGATGAAACGGATGTAGCCCTTGATGTCGGCCGGGGTCATGCCCTGAACTTCGCCGGCCTCGAAGGCGAGGTCGATAAATCGGTCTTCGAGGCCGACCACGGTCTGACAGCAATTGACGATATCATCGGCGACCGAGCGGGTCACCGCGCCGGTCTCGGCGTTGAAGGCATGATAGAGCTTGACGATCCCTTCGCAGTGCAGGCTCTCGTCGCGCACGCTCCACGAGATGATCTGGCCCATGCCCTTCATCTTGTTGAAACGCGGAAAATTCATCAGCATGGCAAAGCTGGCGAACAGTTGCAGCCCTTCGGTGAAGCCCCCGAACATGGCCAGGGTCCGGGCGATGTCGGCGTTCGAGCCGACCCCGAAGTGTTGCATGTAGTCATGCTTGGCCTTCAACGCCTCGAGCTCGAGGAAAGCGGAAAATTCAGCTTCCGGCATGCCGATGGTTTCAAGAAGCAGGGCGTAGGCGGCGATATGGATGGTCTCCATGTTGGAAAACGCCGCCAGCATCATCTTCACCTCGGTCGGTTTGAAGACCGTGGCGTAACGCTCCATGTAGTTGTCGTTGACCTCGATATCCGACTGGGTGAAAAACCGAAAAATCTGGGTCAGCAGGTTGCGTTCGCGGTCATTGAGATTGGCCGCCCAGTCCTTGCAATCCTCGCCCAGCGGCACCTCTTCCGGCATCCAATGAACCTGTTGCTGACGCTTCCAGAAATCATAGGCCCAGGGGTAGCGGAAAGGCTTGTAGGCAAAAGACGGCGTAAGCAGACCGGGCTTGGCTTGATCAATGAGGCTCATCGGTTTTTCCGACTTTCGATGAATCGCGATTCGTCGTTGGGCGAGCCCGCAAGAATAGGCCGCACGGACGCCACTCCTAGCGTTTTCTTCGCCGCACGGCGCGATATGTTGTGTGCGGAGTGGGGATAACCATGGCGTTGTGGGAGTGCTTGCGATGCTGATCGATGGACGCGCCGCACGGACCATCTGGCCCGCGGACGACGGCGCCGTGAACATCATCGACCAGACCCTGCTGCCGCACGCGGTGGAGGTCGTCGCCTTGCGCATCCTGGAGGACGCCGTGCGGGCGATCAGCAGCATGCAGGTCCGCGGGGCGCCGCTGATCGGCGTCACGGCCGCGTGGGGCCTGGCGCTCGCCCTGCGCGTCGACCCGAGCGATCAGGCCATGGCCGAGGCGAGGTCGCGCTTGGCCGCATCGCGTCCCACCGCGGTCAATCTTGCCTGGGCCCTCGAGCGGGTATGCCAGGCCGTCGCGCCATTCAACCCCGCCGAACGCGCCGGCGTCGCCGCCCGCGAGGCGGCCAGGATCGCCGAGGAAGATGTCGCCGCTTGCCGCGCGATCGGCGAGCACGGCGCGGAGCTGATCGCCATGATCGCGGCGCGCAAGCCTGGTCGGACGGTGAACATCCTCACCCACTGCAACGCCGGTTGGCTGGCGGCGGTCGATTGGGGGACCGCCCTGGCGCCGATCTATGTCGCTCAGGAGCGTGGGATCGCCGTGCATGTGTGGGTCGATGAGACCCGGCCGCGCGGACAGGGCGCGGCGCTGACGGCGTTCGAGCTTGGCCAGCAAGGCATCGCTCATACGGTGATCGCCGATAACGCCGGCGGACACCTGATGCAGCACGGGCGCGTGGACCTGTGTCTGGTCGGCGCCGACCGCCTGACGCGGACCGGCGATGCGGCCAACAAGATCGGCACCTACCTCAAGGCGCTCGCCGCGGCCGACAATGGCGTGGCTTTCCACGTCGCCGCCCCCGCCTCGACCATCGACTGGCGACTGACCGACGGCGTGGCCCAGATCCCGATCGAAGAGCGCGATCCGCGCGAGGTCACCCACGCGACTGGCGCCTTGGCCAGCGGTGAACGCGCCGAAGTGCGCCTGGCGGCGCCCGGCAGCGCCGCGGTCAATTTCGCCTTCGATGTCACTCCCGCCCGTTTGATCACCGGCCTGATCACCGAGAGGGGCTGCTGCGCGGCCAGCGAGGCAGGCATCCTGGGACTGTTTCCGGAGAGGGCGGCCGCCTAACCCTTTCGCCCAACGGCAATCGCCCGCGCTCGGCGAAGCGCGGCCCAGGCGGGCGCGAAGTTGAGGGCGGCGTCGTATTTCGGAAGAGCGTCCCGCCAGTGACCCTGACGCGCCAGGGCGTCGCCCCAAAGCTTCAGGGCGTCCGCGTTGCGCGGGCTGACCGCGTTGGCGCGACGGGCGTCCGAAAGCGCGCCGGCGACATCGCCCCAGGCCAGACGCGCCGCGCCACGGTCGGTGAACGCCTGCGGCAGATCGGCGCCTTGCGCAATCGCTTCCGCCAACCAGCGTTCCGCCTGGGTTCTATCGTCACCGGCGGCGGCCACCAGGCCTCGGGCGCGCAGGCACAGATAGCAATCGGTCGGGGTGGCGGAGAGCAGCGCCTGCGCCCCGGCGGCATCGCCAAAGCGGGCCTTGGCGACCGCAAGCCATGGCCGAAGAACGCGCGAGAACACCCAGTCGCACCCGCAAAATGGCGGCGGCCCCATGCTCAACGCTTGGTTGAGAAGCGAAGCCGCCGCCGGTTGGCCAAGCTCAAGCGCTCCCAAGCCGGGAGGGGCGTAGTGCAGATAGTTGTCCGGTCCCACCTTAGCGGCCGCGATGTCCGCCGACCCAAGGTCGTGGTCCTGCACCAGCGAATACGCCAGGAGCCATGGCCGTTCTCCTAGATGGAGCGCCTCGGCGACCGCGTCACTGTAGTCGCCGTCCGTCGTGTCTCTCAACAGGCGCACACCGGCGGTGACCCGTTCCCTGCTATCAGGCGCGATATCACGATGAACCGATTCCTGGGCCTTCAGGAACCGCGCCGCGTCTCGCAGCACCTGCTGATCGTGTCCAAGGCCCACCTCGCAATCGACCAGATTTGTGAGAGCCGGAGCGAATCCCGGAACTTCGCGTAAGGCGGCGTGATATTCCACCGCGCAGCCCGCTGGATCGATCCCACCAGCCAGCTCGTTCCCAAGGCCGACGTGGGCCCAGGCGCGCTCAACCGGGTCGGGATCGCCGGTCAGGGCCCCGAGGACCGCGCGCTGTTCGGCCAGCCGGTTGGCCAGTCCCAGATAGACCGAGTAACGGTACGGTTGGGTATGCGCATAGGTCGCCTCCGCCGCCTGCTGGACGAGCTTGTCGAGATCGCCGTCCTGGCCGCTGAAACTGCTGGCCGTATCGCCAGTCCGCGCGGTCAAGGTCAGGCCCGAAGCGGTGCGGTAGACCTCGCCGGTGATGTGGGCCTCATGGCCGAGCCAATCGCGCAAGTAGCCGCGCAACTCGCCGATGGAGACGCCCGTTTGCGGAATCTCGACTTTCAGATCATCGCCCCAGTCATTCCGATAGCTGCCAGGCGCGCGCATGGTCCTTCCGGTCCGCGCCTGCAGGTCGGTAAGCCGGTCGAGAAGCTGCCTGGCGACGATCTGGCCGGTCAGGCCGCGCTGGGCGAGATCGGGGGGAACCGAGAAGGCCTCTACGATCAGGCCATGATCGTGCGCCGCGTCCCAGGCCATGGCGAGCAGGCCCACCATCGCGCCCCCGGTCGCGAGGCAGACAAGGACCACAAGTAGGTTCCGCAGACGGTCTCCGAACCGCTTGCGCTTGGCCGCGCCAATCGCCAGACGCCGTTCCTCGTCATAATGCTTGACCTGCAGGCGGATCAGCCGGGTCTGCTCATCCACATACGCGGCTGTGTGGGGATCGAGCGGAGCGCCCGGCGTCGTTGCGCTCAGCGCCAGTGCGGCGGCGAAAGGATCCTCGCGCGGGAGACCGGGCTCGGGGGCAGCCGACTCGGACTCATCACCGAGGACGTCGTCGAACGGTCCGGGCGCCGCCATGCCGTGCCCCCCAGCTCAGGCCGTGGCCACCCTAAGGGTTCCTGCGGTTCTCGACCAGAGTGGCCGACCCTCGCCCTATTGGCAGGCGAGGCACTCATCGTAGTCGATGCGGGCTTCGGCGGCGCGCGCGACGCTGTCGGTGGCCATGTCCGCTCCGGCGAAGGCCGCGCGTTGAATCGACTTCGACCGCAGGTAATAGAGGCTTTTGACCCCCCGCTCCCACGCCAGCCAGTGCAGCATGTGCAGGTCCCACTTGTCGACGTCGCCGGCCAGGAACAGATTGACCGACTGCGATTGGCAAATCTCCGGCGTACGGTCCGCGGCCAGCTCGACGATCCACCTCTGATCGATTTCGAACGCGGTCTTGAACACGCTCTTCTCATCGGCGGTGAGGCATTCCAGTTGCTGGACCGAGCCCTCGTTTTCCAGGATCGAGCTCCAGACAGCGGGGGTATTGGCGCCCTTCTCCTCGAGAAGCCGCTCGAGATAGGGGTTCCTGACCGCGAAGGAGCCCGAGAGGGTCTTGTGCGTGTAGATGTTGGCCGGAATCGGCTCGATGCCGGCGCTGGTGCCGCCGCAGATGATCGAGATCGAGGCGGTGGGCGCGATCGCCAGCTTATGGGAAAAGCGCTCCATCACTCCGCGCTCGGCCGCGTCAGGACAGGGGCCGCGCTCTTGGGCGAGGAGTTTGCTGGCGGCGTCGCAGGCCCGTCGAAGATGCTTGAACAGGCGCATGTTCCAGGATTTCGCCAGGGCGCTTTCGAACGGCACGTTCTGGGCCTGCAACAGCGTGTGAAAGCCCATTAGGCCCAGGCCCACCGAGCGCTCGCGCTGGGCGGCGTAGGCGGCGGCCTCCATCTCCGGCGGCGCGCGATCGATGAAATCCTGCAGCACATTGTCCAAGAACCGCATGACGTCTTCGACGAAGGTTGGATGGTCGCGCCACTCCATGAACTTCTCGGCGTTCACCGACGACAAACAGCAGACCGCCGTGCGCTCGCGTCCCAGGTGATCGAGGCCTGAATGCAGCATGATCTCCGAGCAGAGATTCGACTGGCGTACTTTCAGCCCCAGTTCTCGCTGATGGGCGGGCATGGCGCGGTTCACGGTATCGGCGAAGATCAGATAGGGCTCGCCGGTCTGCAGGCGCAGCTCGATGACGCGTTGCCACAGGTGACGCGCGTCGACTTCGCGGACGGTCTCTCCGGTCTTGGGGGAGCGCAGGGCGAACTTGGCGCCATCGCGCACCGCATGCATGAACTCGTCGGTGATCGAAACGCCATGGTGCAGGTTGAGCGACTTGCGATTGAAGTCGCCCGATGGCTTGCGGATTTCCAGAAACTCCTCGATTTCCGGATGATGGATATCGACATAGACGGCCGCGGAGCCGCGCCGCAGCGAGCCCTGGCTGATGGCCAGGGTCAGGCTGTCCATCACCCGAATGAAGGGAATGATGCCGCTGGTCTGGCCTGCGCCTTTGACGCGTTCGCCGATCGAGCGGACCCCGCCCCAGTAGGTGCCGATGCCGCCGCCGTTGGCCGCCAGCCAGACGTTCTGGTTCCACGTCGAGACGATGCTTTCGAGAGAATCCCCGACGGCGTTGAGGAAGCAGGATATCGGCAGGCCGCGCGCCGCCCCCCCGTTGGAAAGCACGGGCGTCGAAGGCATGAACCACAGCCTGGAGACATAGTCGTAGATTCGCTGGGCGTGGTCGGCGTCATCGGCGAAGGCGGTGGCCACGCGCGCGAACATGTCCTGATATGATTCGCCCGGCAGCAGGTAACGATCCTCGAGCGTTCGCTTGCCGAAATCGCTCAGGAGGTCATCGCGCGACCGATCGATCTCCACCTTTCGCACCAGTTGCAGCCGGGGTCGCTCAGCGGGCCGAACGCGCAGTTCCCGCACCGGTGAAACGCTCTTTTGCTCTGCTTGGCTGGCCATGATCGTATTGTTCCGCAATCCATAAGCGCATCGGCCAACGGGGAGAACAGCTTCTCGCCCGATGTCTATATGTTGTGGGCGAAGCGCCCCTCACCCCACTATATGGGGGCACAGGGTTTATGATGCGTCAACGGCCTTGCCGTCCTTCCAACAGGTTTTTTTGGTAAACGAAAGGTTAACGGCGATTGGCGAGCGCCGCCAGACGGCAGGCTTTGCCCCCGGGCTCGGAGACGCTCACGCGACTGTAACGGATTGCGGGCCGCCACGAAGGCCGATCGCGAACAGGCCGCCCGAATCGGCGCCCCTGGCTGAATGCAAAGAGCCCGGCCTTTCGGCCGGGCTCTCGCATTATGGTGTCGCTACTCTGTTGTCGATCAGAACTGGATCGAGATCGTGTCCCGGCGGTTGAGAGGCTCCTTCACCCCGTCGCCCGTCTGCACGGCCAGATCCGACTTGCCGGTCCAGCTGACATCGAGGCTGGTCTGCGGCACGCCCAGGCTGACCAGGGCGTCGGCCCCTGCCTTGGCCCGGCGTTCGGACAGACGCAGGTTGTAAGCCACCGAACCGGAGGTGTCGGTGTGGCCGACGACGACGACCTTGGTCGCGTGTCCGTCCTCGGAGTACTTGGCCGCGGCCTGAACCACCGACTGGGCTTCCGGCGTCAGGACGTACTGATCAAACGGGAAGTAGACGATGAATTCCCGGGCCTCATAGGCTGGAGGCGGCGGAGGCGGCGGAGGAGGCGGAGGCGGCGGAGGAGGCGGTGGCGGCGGGGGAGGCGGCGGAGGCGGAGGCGGCGGAGCCGGCTCGCTCAGTGCATACCGCAGACCGAAGGTGAACGAGTGGTCGTGGTAGCTTCCGTGCACCACGCCCGGCTGGACGGCGTTGGCGCCGGATCCGACCGTATAGAAGTTGTCGCTCTGACCGCCGAGATAGCGATAGGTCAGGTCGACGTTCAGCCGATCGGTAGCCCGATAGGACACCCCGGCGATGCCCTGGTAAGCGAACTTGGTGTCCGAATCGTTGACCGAAAGTTCGCCATTGCCCAGCGGGAAAACGTCGCCAGAGAAGTGGGCCTTAAGGTGATTGACGCCCAGACCGCCCCCGATGAACGGGTCGAGCGGCGAATCGGGCAGAATATCGATCAGCAGGTTGCCCATCGCCGTCCACGAGTCGAGGCCCGCGTTATTGAAGTCAGGGCAGCTGCCGGGCAGCGTGTTGGGGGGGCAGACGACCGGCGTATAGGCCCGAGTGCGGTCCCTTATCCATCGGACGTCGGAGGGGCGATATCCACCTTCCAACTCCAGCCGCAGGTGGGGAGACAGACGGTAGCCGAGACGGACGAAGCCGGCCCAGTCGCCCTTCGTCCGGACGTCGACGGAGTCGTTTCCGTTTCCGTTGAAATTTGCGCCGTTGGCGTTCGAGCCAACATCGAAGTTCTTTGGGAGATGATAGCCAAGGTCGATGGCCCCATACCAGCCTGTGTCTTGGGCCATGGCGCCCGAAGCGATGAACACCGCACCTAGGGCGGCCCCAGCCAGGAGTTTCAGTTTCATTACCAAGATTCCCTTTGTTGCCCTCTGCGGCGGTATTGAGCCGACCGCAGCGTTATATCAAACCAAACCCATGGGGAAAGTGTCCGCAGGGACACACCCGCCACATTTCGCCGCATGGACGACACAGATCGGCAGGCTATACAATATCTCGCCTCCCGATCAACTTAAGCCCAAGCAGATTGCCAAAAGGGCTTCGCGACGCCGCAACGCCGCCCGAGGTTTTGAGATCGCCTGAAGCGCCCCTGGCGACCGTCATCGGCCTCATCCCCTCTGGCGGCGCGCAAGCCCGCGTCCCGAGCCAGACAATCCGCCCACCGACGATTGGTTCCCGCACTAATATTGGAATCCTTTCGCCGGCTTAACGCGCGCTCTGCACGGATGACCAGGACCGCTGCGCGGCGCCGTCATCCGCAGGCCGCAAATAGGCGAGGTTGTTGGCCACCTCCGCGGGTGGCAGATCCTGGCGTTCCAGGGCTTCAGACTCGGCGGTCTTGCCCTCAAGGCCAAGAATGAGCGCCAGATTCTGCCGCTCCTGAACCGTGGCCCCGGGCGCCATAACCGCTCTGCGCAGCAGCGATTCGGCCTCTGCCGCCTGGCCGTGAGCCGCCTGGTACATGGCCAGGTTGGAGAGCGCCGCCGCGTTGCCTGGCGCGAGGGCTAGCGCCTTCTGATGGGCGGCCAGAGCCTCGGGGTCCCGCTGCGCCTGTTCGAGAGCGATGCCCAACAGGGACTGCGGTCGCCAGTCCCGCGGGGCCAGCGCGGCGGCCCGCTGCGCCGGTTCAATTGCGAAAAACCCCTGGCCCGCGGCGATGTGATCCCGGGCCGATTCGAGCAGGGCCTCGAAATCATCGGGGGCCATGACCAGCACCCGATCAGCCGCGGTCTGCGCCTCGTCGGTTCTGGAGAGCTCACGCAGAGCCTTGGCGAGCTTCACCCCGGCCTGGGTGTCGCGCGGATCGTTGTCGACGGCATGGGCCCAGAATGCGGCTCGGGCCAGCGGGTCCATGCGATCGGCTTCGGCGCGCTCCTCGGCGGTGAGTGGGCGCGGCGCCGGCGCCGCATCAGGAGCCGCGGTGCTCGTAGCGACCGCCGTGGGCGCGGCGGGCGGCGCCTTGCCGGCCAAGGCGGGAACGCCCGCCAGGCAAAGGAGTGTTGCGGCCAGGGCCAGCTTGGGTTTCATGAACTCTCAGGTCGCGCAAAGTCGGATAAAAGCTCCTTCACAGTCCGCGATCATCCATAAAGGAATGGTTAAGCATACGGTGTCCGGAGCGTGCAGATGAGCGACATACTGGCGTCCGCCGACGCGGCTGGCGCAATCGCGATCCACGCGGTCGCTTCGGCCGATTGGGAATCTCTGCGCGCGTCTTCCCCGCGCATTGGCGCCGCGGGCAAACTGGCCGCCTTCGTTGGCGACGAGGGCCAGATCGCCCTTGTCCCCGCAGAGGATGGCGCCTGCGAGGCTGTGCTGTTTGGGCTGGGCATTGGCGATGGGGGGGCGATGCGCTGGCGCTCGCTGGCCGCCCGTCTGCCGCCTGGAACCTACCGCATCGAAGGGGAGCTATGCCAAGAGCAAGCCGCCCAGATCGCCCTGGCCTGGGCCTTGGGCGCCTACCGCTTTGATCGCTACAAACAGGCGCGCGGCGCAACATCGCCCCATCTCGCCGTGCCGGCGAGCGTCGACATTTCTCGGGTCCGCTCCCTCGCCCATGCCTGCGCGCTCACCAGGGACATGATCAACACGCCGGCCAACGACATGGGCCCGCTTCAGGTGGAGACTGTCGCCCGCGAGATTGCGCAACTCCATGGCGCGCAGATCACCGTCACCACCGGCAATTCGCTGATCGAGGCCGGTTATCCGGCGGTTCATGCTGTCGGACGCGCCGCTGTCGCCGAACGCGCGCCGCGCATGATCGAGCTCACCTGGGGCGATGCGGGCCTGCCGTTGGTTGCCATCATCGGCAAGGGCGTGGTGTTCGATAGCGGCGGCCTGGACATCAAACCCAGCGCCGGCATGCGCTGGATGAAGAAGGACATGGGCGGGGCCGCCCACGCGCTGGCCCTGGCGCGGCTGGTCATGGCGGCAAAACTGCCGGTTCGGCTCTGCCTGCTGACCCCGGTGGTGGAAAACGCCATCGCCGGCGATGCGATGCGGCCGGGCGACGTGCTGGCCTCTCGCAAAGGCCTCTCCATCGAAGTGGGCAACACCGACGCGGAAGGCCGACTGATCCTGGCCGATGCCCTGGCCCGAGCGGCCGAACTGTCGCCCGATCTGACTGTCGATCTGGCGACACTCACCGGCGCGGCGCGCGTGGCGCTGGGGCCGGAAGTGGTTCCTTTCTACACCGCCGATGACGCCCTCGCCGATGAACTGGCCGCCGCCGCACGACGGTTCGAGGACCCGCTCTGGCGGATGCCGCTGTGGAAAGGCTACGCCGCCTCACTCGACAGCGACGTCGCCGAGATCAAGAACGACTCCGACGCCTGGGCGCAGGCCGGGTCGATAACCGCGGCGCTGTTCCTTCAACGCTTCGCTCCCGCCGGGGCCTGGGCGCATTTCGACATATTCGCCTGGAATCCGAGGACCAGGCCTGGGTGGCCGCAGGGCGCCGAAGTCCAGGCCATAAGGGCCATCTTCGCCGTGCTCGAGGCTCGCTACCGATGACGCCCGATCCGCGCGTCACCTTGGCCCGCTCCGATCTCGCCGCCGACAGCCTGGAGGGGCTGATCAAAGCCGAGCGGTTCGCTCACCCGATCGCGATGCAGACCATCGCCCCGCTGGCGGCGCTGCGCACCGAAGGCCGGGCCGGCGCCGAACAGGCCGATCAGCTGCTGTTTGGAGAGGTGTTCGAGGTTTTGGAGGCAAAAGACGGTTTCGCCTGGGGCCAGGCGCGGCGCGACGGCTATGTCGGTTTTGTCGAGGCCGCATGCCTGTCGAGCGAGCTTCTCGCCCCAACCCACCGCATAGGCGCGCCAAGCACCTTCGCCTTCGCCGAACCATCGATCAGGGCGGCGCCGTTTGGGCCTTTGAGCCTCAACGCCCTGGTTACGGTCCTCGAAGAAAGCGGGTCCTTCGTCCGCGTCGCCGGCGCTGGATGGATCCCGAGGCGTCACCTCTCGCCGATCGGCTGTTTCGAGGCCGATCCCGCGACGGTTGCGCAGAGCCTGGTCGGCGCGCCCTATCTTTGGGGCGGGCGCTCAAGCTTGGGGCTCGATTGCTCCGGTCTCATTCAGCAGGCGCTGCACGCTTGCGGCCTCGCCTGCCCGCGCGACACCGACCAGCAGAGCCTGCTCGGGGTCGCCATCGGACCTGCGGAACATCGACGCGGCGATCTGATCTTCTGGCGCGGGCATGTCGGCATGATGCTTGACGACCAACGCCTGATTCACGCCAATGCCCACCGCATGGCCGTCGCCATCGAGCCCCTCCACGAAGCGATCGCCCGCATCGAGGCGTCCGGGGCCGGCCCCCCGACGGTCCGTCGGCGCCTTTAGTTCCGATCGCGCGTCAGATTTCGCCGGCAAGGACGCGGCGAAAGAGGGCGGGATCGACGTTGCCCCCGGAAAGAATGATCGCTGCCGTACGGCCCCCCAGCGTCAGCTTGCCATCGAGAAGAGCGGCCAGGGCCACGGCGCCGCCCGGTTCGACGACCAGCTTGAGCAGGTGAAACGCCACGCGCATCGCCTCGGCGACCGCGGCGTCGCTGACCGTGACGGTGCCGGCGAGGTTTTCCATCAGCAACGGAAAGGTCAAGACGCCCGGCATCGGGGCTTCCAGCGCATCGCAAAGCGACCGGGGCGCGGGCGGGGCGCCACGGCGCGCGCCAGCCTCCAGAGAGCGGCGTGCATCGTCGAACCCGTCAGGTTCGACGCCGAACACCTCGGTCGCCGGTAAACGGGTCTTCATCGCCCGGCTGACACCGGCCATCAGGCCGCCGCCGCCCACGGGACCCACCAACAGATCGAGCCGGACGCCGAGAACTATCGCTTGGTCCGCAATCTCCAGACCGACCGTGCCTTGGCCCGCGATTATCGCGAAATCGTCGAAGGCCGGGACCAGAACCGCCCCGCGCTGAGCGGCCAGAGCCTCGGCGATCGCTTCGCGGCTTTCGCTCAGCCGGTCGTAGAGCTGGATTTCCGCGCCGTATGCGGCCGTCGCCTCGAGTTTCACCTTCGGCGCGTCCGAGGGCATGACGATCAGCGCCGGCATGCCGAGCAAGCGCGCAGCCAGCGCCACGCCTTGCGCGTGATTCCCTGACGAAAACGCCACGACGCCTCGCGCCCGCTCATCGGCCGTGAGCTGACCGAGCCGATTGTAGGCGCCGCGAAACTTGAACGCCCCCGCCCGCTGCAGCGTTTCGGGCTTGATCAGCACCCGCCCGCCAAGCCGCTCGTTCAGCGCCGGGCTCTCCAGCAACGGTGTCATCACCGCGTGACCCGCAAGCCGTGTGGCGGCGTCTTCGATATCGGCCAGCGTGACGGTCATGGGCGGTTGGTTTAGGCTGCGCGCGGAGGTGAATAAACCCATGGATGCGCTGACCCTGGACCGCGAAGACTGGATCGCCGCCGGCGAGGCCCTGTTGCCGGACGCCATCGCTCTTCGGCGCGCCGTCCACGCAGAGCCGGAGCTTGGCCTCGACCTTCCGAAGACCACGGCCAAGGTGAAGGCGGCGCTCGCCGGTCTGCCGCTGGAGATTCGCCAGGGGTCGTCGACCAGCGGCCTGGTCGCGGTGCTTCGCGGACCGGCCAACGGTCGCACCGTGCTTCTGCGTGGGGACATGGACGCCCTGCCGCTGATCGAAGACACCGGGCTCGACTTCGCGTCGCAGACCAGCGGTGCGATGCACGCCTGCGGGCACGACACCCACATCGCCATGCTGGCCGGCGCTGCGCGAGCTTTATGCGAGCGGCGCGAGCAGCTGACCGGAACGGTGCTGTTCATGTTCCAGCCCGGCGAGGAGGGTCACCATGGGGCGCGGTTCATGCTCGAGGACGGGCTGATCGAACCGCTGCCCGACGCCGCCTTCGCCCTGCATATCTCGCCCAACATGCCGGCGGGCGTCTTCGCCGGCCGCGCCGGGCCGCTGCTGGCCGCCTCCGACACGCTGCGAATCAAGGTGGTGGGCGCGGGTGGTCACGCCTCGATGCCGCAGGACGCGCTCGATCCGATCCCGGTGCTTTGCGAAATCGTCACCGCGCTGCAGAGCTTCGTCACCCGCAGGATCTCGGTGTTCGCGCCGGCGGTGATCACCATCGCTCACATCAACGCGGGCACCACCAACAACGTCATTCCCGAGGATGGGCGTCTATTGGGGACTATTCGAACCTTTTCGGAGCAGACCCGCGAGACCGTCCACAAGGGGGTCCGCCACCTGGCCGAACAGATCGCCGCCGCCCATGGCGCGCGCGCGCAGGTCGATATCGATCACGGTTTTCCGGTCACCGTTTGCGACGGCCGGGTGACCGACCTGGCCCAGCGCGCCGCCACGGCGATGTTCGGCGAGGACGCCTGGATGACCATGCACCATCCCCTGATGGGCGCCGAGGATTTCTCCTATGTGCTGCAGAAGGTCCCAGGCGCGATGGTCTTCCTGGGCGCCGCCCCGGAAGGCGGCGACTACCGCACCTGCTGCGCGCTGCACTCCAACCGGATGATGCTGCGTGAGGAGGTCATGGCCCGCGGTATCGCCATGCACTGCGCCATGGCCCAGGCCGCGCTCGCCGGCGATCTGGTGCTGTAGGCCTGGGCCGTGTCCGTCAGCGACTTCACGCAGGGCCTGGTCGCGGCGATGAAAGCCAAGGATCTCGAGGAAACCCTCGAGCGCATCGACGACCAGGCAATCTACTTCTGGAGCAACGGGTCGGCCCACTTCGGCAAGTCCCAGATCGCGGCGGCGCTGAAGGTCAACTTCGACGCCATTGCCAACGACACCTATCGCAAGATCGACGTAACCTGGCTCGTCCAATCGGAAACGGTCGCGGCCTGCGTCTACCGGTTCGAATGGACCGGCGAGATCGGCGGCAAAGCGGTTTCGGGCAAGGGGCGAGGCACGTCCGTCCTGCGCCGGACCAACGGCGCTTGGCGCGTCGTGCACGAGCATCTGAGCGCGGGCGCCTGGAAGGATTGAACTTAGCGGGCTGATCCACGCATAGTTGACTCAGGTCGGCGTCCTTCGCGGGCCGCATTGCCGCGTTCGAGCCAATCAACAGGCGACAAGTTGAACGTGGCCGGCCGCCGCGTAGGCCTTGATCTGTGCGTCGCGGGTAACGATCGGCAGGTTAAGATACCGGGCCGTGGCGATCAGCAGCCGGTCGGCGGGATCGCCATGGAGAGGTTCCGGCAACCGCGAGGCGCCGATGGCGATTTCCCAGGTGAACGGCGCCGGCCTGATGCCCGGACCGGCCACGAAGCGTGCAAACCAAGTCGCTGGGTCGGGGAGAAACGCGATGTTGCGCCCGGCTTTGGATCGATCAAGCAAGCCGATTTCCCAGGCCGAGATTGGCGAGACAAACACGCCCGCGTCAAACGCGGCGCTGATGACCGTTTCGCGCCCGGGTGGCCGAAGCACATCGCCGTTGGCCAGCCAGATGACCGCGCAGGTGTCCAGCAAAACGGCTTTCGGACTCGCCTCCTGGCTCATTGATGAAGTTCGCCCACATCGGCGGAGAGCGGCTCATCAAGGACCGGGGCGGTGAAGTCGAAGCCCTTGGGCGCCACGACCGATCCCCGCATGAACCCATGAAGCTGCCGGACCGCCGCGTCCGTCGCCTCTGGCGGCGTGAGGATGGCGACAATCTTGCCACGTTTGGTTATGGCCACGCGGGTGAGCGTGTGGGCGGCCAAACGATCGAGGATTTCAAGACACCGGGCCTTGAAGTGCGTTGCGGTGAATGTCTGGCTGCTGGACATGTGGTCTCCAATCTGTGACCGGTCATATATAAGTGACCAACCAATAGTTTGTCATCGGCAATTTTTGCTAGAGGTCTCCGCCCTCCCCGCGCTAAACGGCCTCGGAAAGGCCATCCGCCTTTCCACGCGATTGCGCGGGAGGCTCAAAAGAACGTGGCCAATGTGACGGTGATCGGCGCCCAGTGGGGCGACGAGGGCAAGGGCAAGGTCATCGACTGGCTGGCCGACCGGGCCGACGTCGTCGTCCGCTTCCAAGGCGGCAACAATGCCGGTCACACCATCGTCGTCGGCAACGCCGTCTATAAGTTCTCACTGCTGCCCTCGGGCGTCGTCCAGGGCAAACTGTCGGTGATCGGCAACGGCGTCGTCGTCGATCCCTGGTCGCTGCTCGAGGAAATCGAACGCATCCGCGTCCAGGGTCTCGAGATAACGCCCAAGGTGCTGGTGCTGGCCGACAACGCCTGCCTGGTGCTGCCCCTGCATCGCGATCTCGACGAGGCGCGCGAAGCGCGTGCCGGCGCGGGCAGGATCGGGACCACGGGCCGCGGCATCGGGCCGGCCTATGAAGACAAGGTTGGGCGCAGGGCGATCCGGTTTTGCGACCTTGGCGATCGTGAGGCGCTCAGCGCTAAGATCGACCGCCTGCTGGCCCATCATGAACCGCTGCGCCGCGGGCTGGACCTGCCGGCCGTGACCGGCGAGGCGCTGCTCGACCTGCTTGAATCGGTGACGCCCCGGATCGCGCCCTTTATCCAGCCGGCCTGGCGAATCGTCGGCGCGGCGATCGGCCAGGGCAAGCGGGTGCTGTTCGAGGGCGCCCAGGCGACGATGCTGGATGTCGATCACGGCACCTATCCGTTCGTCACCTCCTCCAACACCATGCCCGGCCAGGCGGCGGCGGGCGCGGGGGTGGGCCCAGCGGCCGGCGGCTTCATACTCGGCATCGTCAAGGCCTACACGACGCGCGTCGGCGAAGGGCCGTTTCCTACCGAACTGACCGATCAGATCGGCGAGCGGCTATCGCGGGGCGCCGTCGGCGGACAGGGCGCGGAAGTTGGCACCGTCACTGGCCGAAAGCGCCGCTGCGGCTGGTTCGACGCCGTGCTGGTGCGCCAGTCGATCGCGGTCAGCGGCATAGACGGGGTGGTGCTGACCAAGCTCGACGTGCTCGACGGCTTCGAGACGCTGATGATCTGCACCGGCTATCGCATCGACGGCGAAGCGTACGACTACCTGCCGGCGGGCCTTCGTGAACAGGCGGCGGCGCAACCGATCTATGAGGAGATCGCGGGCTGGAGCGGGACAACCCATGGCGCCAGGTCCTGGGACGACTTGCCACCCGCGGCCGTCGCCTACGTGCGCAGAATCGAGCAGCTGATCGGCGCGCCGGTCGTCCTGGTCACCACCAGCCCGCAACGCGAAGACATCATCGTCCTGCGCGACCCGTTTCAATAGGCGATCGCACCCTATTCCCCGCCCGTCCCCGCGGAGGCGGGGACCCAATTTACTTTGTCGCCACCGCTGCGGTCCAAAAAATTGGACCCCCGCCTCCGCGGGGGTGGGCGGAATGGGTGTAAGCGCCCGTCAAGACGATCTTTACTCGCTTGCCGCCAGGGTGGCGCATGTCCGGCGCCCCATTCAAAGCCCAGCCCCGCCTGAAGTTGCTGATGCAGCGGGTGCTGATCGTCGATCCGAGCGCTGCGCCGGCCCGGGCGCTGAGCGACCTCTTGCGTCAGATCGCACCGTGCCAGGTGTGGACAGCGCCGAGCGCCGGCATCGGTTTCGAACTGGCCGGCCGTATCGATCCTCATCTCGTCCTGGCTGACCAGGCGACCGATGGAGCGGGCTTCACCCGGGCTCTGCGCGCAGGCGATCTGAACTGCCGGCAGGCGGCCGTGATCATGCTCTGCGCCGAGATTACCGCAGGCGGTCTCATCGCCGCGCGGGATGCGGGGGCCAATGAGATCCTGGCGCGCCCCTGCACCCTGGAGTCGCTGTTGGGACGCATCGAAGCGGTGCTGCTGCGCGATCGCGACTGGATCGAGGCGGTCAGCTACATCGGGCCCGACCGTCGGCAATTCAATGCCGGCGAACTGGGCGCGGGCGCCAAGCGCCGCCGCGATGGAAGTCTGAGCGCCGACGCCGCCCGCATCCAGCAGGCGCTTCATATCCTGGCCGCATCGGCGCGGCTTCTCCACAGCGAACCGCGGCAGGCGATGCGCTCGATGCTGGCCCAGACCGCGATCCTCAAATCGGCCGAACCGTCGTTGGCGGCCCGGGCCACCGCTTTCGAGGAATGGCTGGCGACCGCGGAACTGGCCGCAGTGAGAAGGCTGGAAATCGACAGCCAAGTGCGGCGCCTGACTGAGCCAAGCGCGAGGGACGGGACTTCGGCGGCCGCTTAGGAAGCGCTAGGCGTTGACCAGGTTGCGTTCCACCGCCGCCGCGCGCATCGCCTTTTGCAGTTTTTCGAACGCGCGCACCTCGATCTGGCGCACGCGCTCGCGGCTGACGCCATATTCGCCGGCGAGGGTTTCCAGCGTTGTCGGGTCGTCCTTCAGCCGACGTTCGGTGAGAATGTGGCGTTCGCGGTCGGTGAGCTCGGTCATCGCCTCACCCAAGAGGCCCATGCGCAGGGATTTTTCCTCGTCTTCAGCCAGCCGGGTTTCCTGGCTGACCGCCTCCTTGTCTTCGAGCCAGTCCTGCCACTCGTTCTCCGACTCCGCGCGCAGAGGGGCGTTCAGCGATGCATCGGGCCCCGATAGGCGCCGGTTCATCGAGATCACCTCAGCGTCGAGCACACCGAGCTTGGTGGCGATCTGGCGCACCTGGTCGGGGTGCATGTCGCCCTCTTCCAGGGCGCTGATCTCGCTCTTGGCCTTGCGCAGGTTGAAGAACAGCTTTTTCTGAGCCGCCGTGGTGCCCATCTTCACCAGGCTCCACGAGCGCAGGATGTATTCCTGGATCGAGGCGCGGATCCACCACATCGCATAGGTGGCCAGGCGAAAGCCCCGGTCGGGCTCGAACTTCTTGACCGCCTGCATCAGCCCGACATTGCCTTCGCTGATCACTTCGCCGATCGGCAGGCCATAGCCGCGGTAGCCCATGGCGATCTTGGCCACCAGGCGCAGATGCGAGGTCACCAGGCGGTGCGCGGCGGCCGGGTCTTCGTGTTCGCGCCAGCGCTTGGCTAGCATGAACTCCTCGTCCTTGGCCAGCATCGGGAACTTGCGGATTTCCGTCAGGTAGCGTGACAGACCGCCGTCCGGCGACATGATCGATAGGGCGTTGGCTGTGGCCATGAGCTCGAATGTCCCGGGGTGTGTTGGCGTGTGCGACTCGCGCCGCTCGCCCTTGCCTTTCAACCCATCAGATACACGATCGTTGCGACCGCTTTAAGACACGCCATAGCCAAGCTTTCTGATAACGGCCCTAGAGCTTCTGCAGGGCGGCCTGCAGATCGGCCATATCGGCGGGAGGATCGGTGGCGAAACGCAGCGCCTCGTCGGTGATTGGATGGCGAAAACCGAGCACGGCGGCATGGAGCGCCTGGCGCTTCAACCCGGCCGCGGCCATCGCGGCGCGCACCGCGGGGGCCGGCGCGCCGCCGCCATAGGCCGGATCGCCCAGGCAAGGGGCGCCCTTGTGCGCCAGGTGCACGCGAATCTGATGCGTGCGCCCGGTCTCCAGGCGGCAGGCGACGCGCGCGGCTAGCGGCGCGGCCTGGCCTCCGAACACGCGCTCGACGGCGTAGTGGGTGATCGCTTCGCGGCCGCCGGCCCTCAGCACGGCCATCTTCTTGCGGTCGGCGCTCGAGCGTCCAAGCCGGGTGGTCACCGTGCCGCGCGCCGGTTTTGGCGCGCCCCGGGTCAGCGCCACGTAGACTCGCTCGATGTCGTGGGCCGCGAACAGGGCCGAAAGGCCGCGGTGGGCCGCGTCGGTCTTGGCCGCGACCATCACCCCCGAGGTGTTCTTGTCGAGCCGGTGAACGATCCCCGGCCGCGCCACCCCGCCTATGCCCGAGAGGCTCGCGCCGCAATGGTGAATGAGGGCGTTGACCAGGGTCCCACTGTGACTGCCAGGCGCCGGATGGGCCGACATGCCGGCCTGCTTGTCGATGACGATCAGATGTTCGTCCTCAAAGAGGATGGTGAGCGCGATGGCCTCGGCCAGAGGCTCAGGGTTGCGCGGCGCGGGAATTTCGAGCCTATAAAGGCCCGGGGCCGCGCGCGCCGAAGCGTCGGTCATCGCCTCGCCCTGCCGGCTGACGGCCCCCTCGCCCATCAGCGCCTGGATTCGCGCGCGAGAGAGATCGGGCAGCGCGTCGGCCAGCGCACGGTCGAGGCGACCGGTTACGTCGATGGCGAGCTCGACGAGGCGGGCAGTGTCGTTCCGCGCGGTCATGGGCCGGTTGGGCGCGGCCGTGCGCCCCCTCCGTCACTCGGCGAGAAAGAGCCGCGCGCCACCTCCCCCGCAAGAGGACGGGGGAGGAGTTGAAATTGTGAATTCCTCACCCGCAAGCGTAGCGCCGCGGGGGAGGTGGCGCGCGATGCTATACAGCATCGCGTGACGGAGGGGGCGCAAAGCGGGTTCGTCGGCATCTCGACCCCCCTACTTCCCGGCCTCCTCGCGCCCGGTTATCGAGCCGCTGGTGAACAGGTATTCGCGCAGGTGAGAGTCGAATTCGCCATCGTTGCGACGAATCCATTCAAGGGCCATCGACCCGTGCTCGATCTCCTCGCGGGCATTGTGCAACAGCACGGCCTTCAGCTCAGGATCGTCACAATCGTCGGCGCGCTGGCGGTACCAGTCCACCGCCTCCAACTCCTCGATCAGCGAACTGATCGCATAATGCAGATTGAGCGTTTCGCGGCGCAGCTTTTCGCGCGGAACGTGAAGGCCTTCGCTGGACATTTGGAAACATGCTTCCTGTTGCGAACGAGCCCGGCGCCCGTCCCTACATCTTGTTCGCCAGAGCGCCGTTCTCGATCACCCGATAGAAACACGAACGCGCGCCCGTGTGGCAGGCCCCGCCGTCCCCGCCCGGGGTCACCTTCAGCCACACCGCGTCCTGGTCGCAGTCGATGCGGATTTCCTCAACCGCCTGAACCTGGCCGCTGGTCTCGCCCTTGCGCCACAACGCCCGGCGCGAGCGGCTGAAGTAGTGCGCCTCGCCCGTCTTCAAAGTCAGCGCCAGCGCCTCGGCGTTCATCCACGCCACCATCAGCACTTCGCCGGTGCGCGCGTGCGTCGCCACCGCGGCGATCAGTCCGGCCGCGTCGAACCGCGGGGCTAGCATCGCGCCCTGCTCTAGGGCCTGGCGGTCCGGGGCGGTGGGATAGTTCGCCGATGTCATGGTCGTACGGCATCACTCCCTGAAGCTGGTGGCGAGGTCCATGCTGTATCCGTTCGGTCCGGCGCCGCGCGGAGATGCTAGCAGATTTGTCCTCGGCTTTTCCACGCTCGGGCCTGACCCTGCAACCTGTCGCACGCGTACCCGCACCTCTACTCGGGATGCGATTGCGCCATCCCGCTCGAGCGAATAGTTTTCGCGCCGCCCCGGGGGAGGGCGCGCGCGTGTTTCCTCCCATTTGTTCAGAGGTTGCGAAACATGCCGGGCATTGCGTGCGAACGAGGCGTGGCGCGACATCGCCAAGCTCGATCGGCTGGGATGGTTTCTCCGGCTGGCCACCCTTGAGCGGCGCGGCGCCCGCGGCTGGATCGCAGACAAGATGGGAATGGCTGCTAGCGGCCGCCGTCGTGCTGGCCGGCTTCTGCGCGGGCCTGTTTCTGTGGCGCGTGGGTTATCTGCCGCAGCCGTTCTTCTACGATGTGCATGCCCCGCAGATGCATCTCTATGACACAGCCTATTGGGCCAACAGGCCTGGCGCCTATGGCCCCGGCAAAAACATCTATCCGCCCCTGTCGTTCGTCTTGCTGAGACTTACGTCGATTCAGAGTTGCTACACGGCAAATCCGATTTTATCGCGCAGCTGCGACTGGCTCTCGGGCTGGGTTTTGATCGCATTCTTTCTGGCGAATATTGTAGTCGTCGGGCTTGTTTACCGAAATACCGCGCCGGCCTCCTTCTTTCCGCGCGCAATCGCGCTCTGCCTCGGTCTGCCGATGCTCTACGCCCTGCAGCGCGGTAATGTGATCATCATCGCCTTTACGTTTTTCGTGCTCGGCTATGGAGATTTGATACGCGGGCCGCCGCCGCGATCGCATGCCCTTCGCTGGCTCGCCGTGGCCCTGTCGATCAACTTCAAGCCCTATCTGCTGATCGCGATCATTCCCGCCATCATCCGTCGCCGGTGGCGCTGGGTCGCGGGATGTCTGGCCGCCTGCACTGGCGTCTATGGCCTGTCTTGGGCGCTGGAAGGATCGGGTTCGCCCATCGAATTACTACGAAACCTGCGAAACTATGCGGTCTTTGTCGATCGCCAGCACTGGGCTGATCTCTATTACGCCACCAGTTATCTGCCGCTCGTCCATGCCCTGCCGACGCAATTCCAGTTGCTCGGGCTTACAAGCCCACACGCAGCTGATGGCTTGGCCCTTTTGGCGCTCGCACTGATGCGGACAGCGCAGTTGGGGGTAGCCTTGACCATCGTCGTCGCCCTCAGACGGCCGGCGAATGTCAATGCCTCGCGGTTCACAGCGATGATCCTGGCAATGGTGCTGACCACCATCGCCACGGGCCAGAGCGGGTATGTACAGATTTTCCTGTTCTTCCTGGTCTTTCGCGAGCCGTGGCGCGGGCCTATGCGGATCGCCATCCTGGCGCTGGCCTATCTCCTGTGCATTCCGGCCGACTATGTCCTCCTGCCGGTGATCCATGGGCCGGCCCACAGCTGGCTGGGCAGGCGGGACGTCGTGGTGATCTTCGGCGTCTCGGTGGGTCAGGTGGCCAGACCGGCGATGCTTCTGGCCATTCAGTTTGGCTTGATCGCTTTGAATCTCGCCGACAGTTTCCGCCGCGATGCGGGCGCGAGCGGAGCCGGCCCTGCGGCCAAAGCAGCTTCACAGTCGCCTCGCCTTTCGCCGTTGGCTCAATCGTGTTAGAAGGATCGACCCCGCGAACGGGCGTTACCGCATCTAAGCCATAATCCTAGTGGGGGATGGGGCCAGGCGCCGATTTAAATTACGAACGGACTTTTCAATGCCGCTGGGGGTGATTCACGTGGCCACGGCGCGCCATCAATGCCCGGATCGACGGAATTCGCCGGCATGCATCGTTTCAGGTTGTGGCCTGCCTGTTCCGGCGGCGAGGGGTTTCGGATCATCTTCAGATTTGTTAGAGGCGAGTTCCAGAATTTGCGCGGGCGGCTCGTCACTCATGGTGTTGACCTAAATGAAAACCTCCATTTTTGACGAACTGTTCGTTCTGGAACTGGCCAACAACCATTGGGGCAGCCTCGACCGAGGGCTTAAGATCGTCCACGACTTTGCCCAGGTGGTCAAAGCCAACAACGTTCGCGCGGCGATCAAGCTTCAGTTCCGCGACGTCGACAGCTTCGTCCACAAGCATCACCGCAGCCGCGAGGACATCCGCTACATCAAGAAAATTGTCGCCACCCAGATGTCCTGGGATCATCTGCGCGCGCTGAATGAGGCGGTCCGGAATGCGGGGATGGTCACCGTCGCCACCGCCTTCGATGAGCATTCGGTGGACAAGTGCGTTGAATTCGACGTCGAGATTCTCAAGATCGCAAGCTCCGACATTCGTGATCGCACCCTGCTCGCGGCCATGGTTCGCACCGGCAAGCCGGTGATCGCCTCGACCGGCGGCTCTTCCCAGCGCGATGTTGACGAACTGGTCGACTTTTTCGCCGGCCGCAACGTGCCCTTCGCGCTCAACCATTGCGTCTCGATCTATCCCTCGGACGACGGCGAACTGGAACTCAACCAGATCGATTTCCTGCGCGCGCGCTATCCTGACATCGTCATCGGCTTTTCCACCCACGAGCAGACCGATTGGCGCTCCTCGGTGATGATGGCCTACGCCAAGGGGGCCCGCACCTTTGAGCGGCACATCGACATCGACCTCGATGGCGTGCCGGTGGCGCCCTATTGCACCCGCCCCGAACAGGCCGACCAGTGGTTCAAGGCGTTCAACAAGGCCAAGGAGATGCTGGGCGCTTCCGGCGCCTCCAAACGCGTCCCTCCGGAAAAGGAAGTCCGCTACCTCGACGAACTTGTGCGCGGCGTCTATGCGCGGCGGCGCCTGCCCGCCGGCCATGTGCTGACCTGCGAGGACATCTATCTGGCCGTGCCTCTGCAGTTCGGCCAGCTTTCCAGCCGTGAATTCAGCGCCGGCGAGGTCTTGCACCATTCCATCGCCCAGGACGGCCCCGTTCATTTGCGCGACATCGACGCCGCCTATTCCGCCGACCTGGTGCTTCAGCGCCTGATCGAGGATCGCGGCGTGGCCGCCCGCGACGATGAAGTCGAGCCCAGCCTGCAGCGGGTGGCCAACTCGGGCTAACGGCGGGGTCTTGCCAGCCTAGCGCGCTCCCCTCCCGGATCGTCATGGCCGGGCTTTTTGGTCCCGGCCATCCACCAGGATCATCGTTCGCAAGCTTGGCATGAATGGGCGGCTCGGAGCGCAGGGAATTTCCGCCGGATTGTGTGCTGATGGATGGCCGGGACAAAATCAGAGGCCGGCCATGACGGTGAAAGAAAATGTGTGCACCTCCTTTGGTCTTCGCGAAGGCGGGCGGAAAGTGAACATGCGCGTCGCCGACTTCATCGCCGAGATTCTCACCGCCAAAGGCCTGACGCACGTGTTCATGGTGACGGGGGGCGGCGCCATGCATCTGAATGACGCCTTTGGCCGCGCTGTGGGATTGACGCATGTCTGCCTGCACCACGAGCAGGCCTGCGCCATGGCGGCCGAAGCCTATGCCCGCCTGGGCGGCAAGCCGGCGATCCTCAATGTCACTACAGGTCCCGGCGGCATCAATGCCCTCAACGGGGTTTTCGGCGCCTATACCGACAGCATTCCGATGATTGTGATCTCCGGCCAGGTGCGTCGCGAGACCATCGCCGGCAACTTCCCCTCCGGCCTGCGCCAACTGGGTGACCAGGAGGTCGACATCGTCCGTATGGTCGGCGGGATCACCAAATACGCCGTCACCGTGCAGGACCCGGCGCGAATCCGTTACGAGGTCGAAAAAGCCTTTCATCTGGCGGTCACCGGCCGGCCCGGGCCGGTCTGGGTGGACGTGCCCATCGACATCCAAGGAACTTTCATCGACCCTTTAGCGCTCGGCGGGTTCGACCCCGCGGCCGAGCCGGACGCGGCTGCCGTGCCAACTGAGCGCGATCCGTTGACCGGCGAGGCCCTGCGAGCGGCGGCGCGCGCAGTGATCGAACACCTGCGCGGCTCCAAGCGACCCTGCCTGATGCCGGGAACAGGGGTTCGCGTGGCCGGCTGCGCGGACCGTTTCCTGCGCGTCGCCGAGCGCATGGGCGTCCCCGTCGCCACTGCCTTCAACGCCCATGACTTGATCGCCAACGATCACCCACTCTACGCCGGGCGGGCCGGCACCGTCGGCGACCGGCCGGGCAACTTCGCGGTCCAGAACGCCGACTTCCTCCTCGTGCTTGGATGCCGCCTCAACATCCGTCAGATCAGCTACAATTGGAACTCGTTCGCCAGAGCCGCCTACACGGCGATGGTCGACATCGACAAGGCCGAACTGGCCAAGCCCACTCTTTCCATAGACCTGCCCATCCACGCCGACCTGACCGCCTTTCTCAACATTCTGGAAGCTGAGCTCGACGGCTATCAACCCACCGCCGCCAGCACGGACTATCTGGCTTGGTGCCGGGAACGGCAGGAACGCTACCCGGTCGTCCTGCCGGAATACTGGCAAGGCTCGAACCTGGTGAACCCCTATTGCTTTGCATCGAGCCTGTTCGAATGCCTTGATGAAAACGATGTCGTTGTCACCGGCGATGGCACCGCCTGCGTCGTCACTTTCCAGTCGGCGAATCTGAAGGCCGGCCAGCGCCTGTTTTCCAACTCCGGCTCGGCTTCGATGGGCTATGACGTGCCGGCCGCCATCGGCGCCTGGTACGCAAATCCCAAGGCCGCGCGGGTGATCTGCATCGCAGGCGACGGCAGCCTGATGATGAACCTGCAGGAACTGCAGAGCATCGTCGGCGCGCGACTGCCGGTGAAGCTGTTCGTGCTCAACAACGACGGCTATCACTCCATCCGCCAGACCCAGCAGAACTATTTCCCCGACAACATCGTCGGCTGCGGCCCCGAAAGCGGCGTCACCTTTCCCGACTTCCAAAAGCTGGGCGCGGCGCTCGGCTTCCCGGTCAGCCGCATTGACACCCATCAGGGGATGGCCGACGCGCTGCGGGCCGTGCTGGACGCCGACGGCCCTCAGCTTTGCGAAGTCCTGCTCGATAAGGCGCAGGCCTTCTCGCCGAAGCTCAGCTCGCGCCGGCTGGACGACGGGCGCATGGTCACGTCTGCCCTGGAAGACTTGGCCCCGTTCCTCTCAAGCGAAGAACTGGCCGACAACATGCTGATCCCGCTGATCGCCGATTGAAGGTTCTTCCTTCCCCCCTTGTGGGAGAAGGTGGCGCGAAGCGCCGGATGACGTGTCGTCAAGCGATCGAGGTTGTTATGGCGATAGATCATCGGAAATGCCCGGCGACCCCTCATCTGGCCCCCCGCGGGCGCCACCTTCTCCAACAAGGGAAGAAGGGCGCCGTAGCGATCCTGCTGGCCGGCGTGTTTTTTCCGACGTTGGCGCTCGCGCAGGCGCCGCAGAATTTCGCTCCCAATTCGCAATGGGAGGTGATCAGCACCGTCGGCTATGCGCCTCGGGAGAACAGCGAGGGGACCGGGCCGCTGCCTCCGGTCGCAATCACCGCAAACACCACCGGGTCGAATTTGGTCGTATTGAGCGTGTCCGGACCGACCGGGGAGGCGAAGGCGGGCGACCTGATCGTACTTTCAGGCGCTGGGGCTGACCGCGCCCTGACACTGGCCCCAATGCGGATCACGGCGTTGAAGCGGGATGCCGAGATCACCGTCCGGGCGCCGCTCGGCCTCGCGCCAAGGGTCTCTCGCCCCGCGTCGGCGCGTAATGTCAACATCGGCGGCGAGGCGTCGGCCGGTACGGGCGACGGTCCCGATGGCTGGACCAAGTCCACGAGCCTGGTCTTCTGGCGGGAGGACAACGCCGCCAATGTTCCGCCGGGGGCGTACTATTCCCTGGGCTTAAGCAGACGCGCCTCGCCCGCGGAGTTCCTGGTCACCCATCCGAACCCCCACTTGGTGCGGGGCCGGACGATCGCCTTTGGCGCCTATGTCCTCCACAGGCCGCGAAACGGTAGCGCCGCCTGGCGGGTGGTGATCTCTTCCGATGGCAGCGGCGGCTACACGGCGATGAGCCCCGCGGCGCTACCCTCCACGGATTACCAATGGCGGGAGCTTCGCTACACCGTCCCCGCCGACGCGACAGCCGTTTACGAAGGCGTCGAACTTGAGGGCGGCCGCGGCGACACCTTCTATCTGGCAAATCCCGTGGCCACGATCGGCCGAGCGATCGGCGAAGGCGGCTATCTCAAACCATTCGAAGAGACTTTGATTCCCGTCGTCAAGATCACCCCTTACAGCTGGGACAACGCAACCATTACATTTCCGGCCACGCCTGACGCTGGCCCCAGCTACGCGATCGCCTTCGACGCCTACGCCGAAACCGGCGGTGCCATCGCACCCACCGTGGCTCGGATCGATACGGCGCTTGAGGGCATTAACGACGAGCCGGTGATCGTCGGCGGCGCATCGGTCAGGGCCATAGCCTTTCGCGACAAGGCAGGCGCGCCGATCAAATACTCCCCGATAATGGCCCAGACGGTCGCGGGCGTGAAAACCTTCGGCGGCGGACCGGTGGTTCTGGACGGCGATGGGCGGGCCGTCGCCTATTCCGGGGTTGCCGCTGATCGGTGGCGCAACGTCTCGCTGGATATCAGCGGCTTTCTGCTGAAATAGCCGCGCCGATTGCTACCAATCGGTCTTCTTCACGTAGCCGGTGGGTGTCAGACACCAGGGAAGTTTTTTCATTTCAACCTTCAGACCCCGACTGCGCGCGAACTCGTCCCACGCGGCCGCCTCGCCTCCCCAGGGCGGCAGGGCATACTCATCGAAAATGACAATTCCGCCAGGGACCACCAAGTCCCATAGCCGTTCCAGCGTGTAGAGCGTCGGGTCGTAGAGGTCGAGGTCGAAGTGTAGAAGAGAAATTCGTAGGCCCGGCGTCTCGGCCAGAAATGGATCCAGAGTGTCCTGGACCCGACCCTTGATCAGGCGCGAGCGCTGTCGGGCCAGCACATTGTCGGCATTGGTCAGGTCGGCGAGCGCAAAGATTTCACCCTCGACATTTTCCGCCGACCACCCCTTTTCCTGTTTGTCATTCGCGGTGTCGAGCGTGTTGGCAACCCCGTCCTTCTGGCCGAAGTCAGTCAGGCCTTCGAAGCTGTCAAAGCCGAAAACCCGTTTGGACGTGTCCATCGGGGCGAAGATCTCCAAGAGCTTGTGCCATGTGAAAAAGCTGACGCCTCTGGATACGCCAAGCTCAACAATACTTCCAGGTATATCCAACGTTTGTTTAAATAATTCATAGTGAGCCAGAAAGCGGGTTAAAAGTATTCGTTTCGTATATACCGGCCAGTGCGCGAGTATATGAGTTTGTGAGTGGGGAAATTCGCCAAATATCGACTGTAATCCTGCCCAGAATGCCTTGTCTTTCTCCGACGAAATTCCGTAAATCTGGTTGTCAGGCGCGTCGAAGGGAGTCTTGGTCCACATTTCAATTTAGGCCTTTCAGGAAGGGTACCTCACCTGGAGCGACCCTGGCAGGTTTGTAGTGGTTCGCGAAAAAAGCCGGGTCGGCGAGATCCGCAAAGCGCGCCTGAAGCGTCCAACGCGAGTGAGCCTCGCCCAACACCGGCAGGCTGCGGTGCAGAACGTTAAAACGAAACATCAACACATCGCCCCTTTCGAGTCGAAAGGTGTGGCGGGGCGCATCGGGGACGGGCTCATCCAGCCGCACGGCGTCGGCATACGAGCGATAGACTTCTGATCCGGCGGTGCGAAAAATCCGTCCGCCGGTATCACGATTGGAGATCAGCTCAACGCCACCGGTTTCCGTCGTCACCGGCATCAGGGGAATCCAGAAGACCATGGCGTTCGGGCTACATACCGAGAACCAATAGTCCTGATGCCAATCGAACAAGAATTTCTCTTCGCCATAGGAGTCGATCCGGAAGTTGACATCGACCAGGGAAGGCTCAGCAACCCCATTGTCTCTGAGCGCGGACAACACGCCCGGTGCGATGGCTAGCTGATGAATCTGCGGCAAAAGTTTTGCTGCATTGTAGAGCAGTCCGCCCTTCGCCCGATCGATGTCCTTGAAGTGGTTCCAGGCAGTGTCCAGCCCATCAGCTGGACCTCCAAGCCTCTCCCCAACGCGCAACAACGCATTGGTCGCCTCGTCGATCAACGACAACGGAATCTGCTGACGCAGGAGAATGAAACCATCGTCTCGCATCAGATACCGGGCGCTCCAACGTCTGGGTCGTATATCTTAGGGCGTGGATGAAAGCGAAGGAAAGAAGTGACGCGTGAAGGCTAGGCGCTGGGTGGCTGCCGCCCACCGCGCGGCTAACCAACGACGGGAATCGGGGGGAGGCGCGCCTGGGCAGCGCGGGCGTCCGTATCTGGCCGCCATGCGCGACCGATGTCGATAAGTGAAGCGACGATCAATGCATATTCCAGAAGCAAGATGAGAGCCGGTCGAACAACCATCCCTACCGTGGCCCCCAAGTCGTATCCGACAGTGCGATTGGTTAGGTAGCTTGTGATGATTTCATGCGCGAACTTCACGACAATAAAATCTACTGAAATGCTCAACAGGTATGCCAACACAAGGGCCGTGATCCGGGCCACCCCACGCCACGGTTCCATGAAAACCAAGAACAGCAGGAAGAGCACTGCGTAGCCGCCTGGGTCTTGAGAGGTAAGGACCCAAGCCAAGCCGAGCGCCGCTAAGCGCGATAGTGGAACGGCAGCCGGACGGGCCAGAACGCCGGCAAAGCAAATCAAAATTCCGACTTTCCCGGCATTGATCATCAGTGGCAGAACCCGCTCTAACACCTCGATTGGGGTGGATCCGATGAAGCGCATCAGCGGAAAATTAGAAGGAAGAAGATCAAGCACCGGAAGATAGGAGGAGGCGTAGATAGATCGCTCAAAGATCCCACGAGCATCCGATGTCGCGAACAGACTTATGTTCGTGAGAACCGTAAGAGGGTCCCCCGCACCTTCCATTGCATAGGTCACCAAATAGACCAGTAACCCGGCGATCGCACAGCCTTCGAACCACCGCCAGCGTCGCCGCAGGACTGGCCCGAAAATCGTCAGGATCAGGTAGGGCTTGAAGTTAATCGACATCGCAAGACAGAGCCATCGCCATCGGGCCGACTTGAGAATGCGACCCTGGCCGAGCACAAAAAACGTGAAACAGGGGCCGATGAGATTGCCACGTTCCAGGGCGGCCAAAATAGGTAGCCCGAGACAGATCGCGGTCGTGCGCATCCACGCAGTTCGACGGTCTACAAGTCGGTAAGAAGCGAAAACTAATGGGATAGTTATCAGGTAAAACCCAATCAGCGTTACCGGAGCTAGCCAGTCGCATTCCCGAGCCGAGAATATATCGTATCGATAGCATGAATTTATGCTAAATATTCGCAGAAAATCAAATGATAAGGGCGGGTATACTGAATAAAACGCCGTATACGCTCCAGGGTTTACAGAATAATACACGGATGCGGTCCAATCCGTGAACAACGATTGGGATCCGTAGAAATACGGCTGAGGTAAATAGCCTTCCCCTCTCAAGAAAATCGCCGTATATATCACTCCGCCGACTACCACTACTACCATTGTCAGCTCAGACAATATGGCTACACGATTTGTGCGACGGAGTTGCTCCATCATTGAACTCTGTTTGTCCGCCTAAAGACAAAGGTTTTCAGAACAAAATAGTTCACGATGGATACAGAAATCACAGCCAAAAATCCTGCCGTATATGGAGAAGACACTATACGATGGAATCCTGCTAGAAACGCCAGTCCAACCAGGTAGCTAAGCGCATACGATCCGATAAATCTTTGAACATTTGGCGTGTGAGAATGAAATACAAATTTCCGGAACATTATGAAGTTGAAACCTGCTCCTATGGAATGGGCAAGGATCTGCGCTACGTAGAGATTGAGACCGAAATATATCAATAGACTGTACAACCCATAGCCGAACACCGTGTTGATGGCTCCGACCTTATAGTATCGCCACAGTTCGCTGATTTTGTCCGCGTGAGCGTGGACAATTTCGCTAAACCTAAGTTTTGACAGAGGGGAAATTGACCCTCTCCTTTTCGGTGACCAACGGCACGTTGCGGGCGATCTGGGCAATCAGGCGCACCTGTTCACCGATCAGGCCGAGAAAAAGAAAAACAAGGGCGAATGCGCATTCCGCAGCGATAGTCGCGAGGATGGCCCACCTTCCGTAGCCCTCAAGCGCGCGCACCACGGCGAAGATGACCGTAAAACCTGCAGCCACGAACGTCAGGAGCGAAAGATAGATCGGCAATCTCAGCAACTTCTTCGAGGAGCTAGCCAAGCCGGAAAATGCGAAACTGAGCAGGGTCAGCAGGTTGTTCTTGGTCACGCCGCCGGCACGCACCGGGCGATCGTACGGGACCGTTTCTATGGGGTATCCACTTTCGACGAGCATGCCGCGGAAAAAGGGTTCCGGATCCCTCCACCGCTTCAGGCAGTCGATGACCTCGCGATCGAACAGGCCAAAGCCGGTCGCGCCCGGAATTACGCGGTAGTCGGCGAACCGCTCGAAAAACCCGTACCCCAGCGCGCGAAGAAACCGCAGCGTGAGAGTTGAGTTTTCCGAGAGTCTAACACCCAGGACGATGCGCGCACCCGCTCTCCACCTAGTGATGAACTCACCGATGAGGGCCGGGGGATCTTGGAAGTCGGCAGAAAGGCCGATCACCGCCTTGCCCATGGTCTGATAGGCACCATAGGTCGGCGACCGCATTTGACCAAAGTTCGTGTTGTTGACGATCAATCGGATATTTGCCTCTTGAGCGCAGAGGCTCTTCACAATGTCGATTGTGCCGTCATCCGACCCGTTGTCGATGAACAAAATGTCGTATGACACCTTGGCCTTCACCAACTCAGCTGCAACGGCTTGGGTGATTGCAAATACGTTGTCGGCCTCGTTCAAACACGGGATGAGTACGGAGATGTCAACCGTTGGGGAACTTTCCACGCGGCTGGCCTTACCGCCGGCCGATAGGCGGTTTCACCAAATAGAATTCCGTACAGATCCATAAAAGGATGACAACACTCAATAAGCCTACCGCCCCGATGTTGTACTGTCGTTCTGGATAAATGTATGCTGGCTCAACCAGGATCAAATTCTCATTTGCCGATAATTCGTCAACCGCAACTTCTTCAAGATAACGTCTATAGACCTCATACAGGATTTCGGCGGCCTTCTCGTCGCGATATAGATTAAAATATACTTCGTTGGTGGAAGCGATTCCGGCGAGGTTCGATGTGTCTTGCCCGCGCGACGCGACTTTCGCCGCTTCCACCTGAGCGCGAATGGCCGCTAGTTCGTCATGGGCAGCCTTCAGCCTGATGTTGTCGGCCGTTTCGAAGTTCTCCAACGTTGCGACTTCGACCTGTTTGGCTTGCAGTCTACCTTCCAGAGATGCAAGCAGGCCGACGGCCGCGCCCAATTGTTGCTCGGGCGCAGCCAGCCTGTTCACCGTCCGAAACTGGCTGAGCGCCGCTTGCGCGCGCGCGAGACTGATTGTGGCATCACTCAGCCTGTCTCTGGCCACGGCGCGTTTTTGGGCGGCTTGTTTGAGGCTTATGTCCGCCAAGCGGGTTTGAATCGCGTCAGCCGTGGCGGCGACGATGCCCAGCGCCAAAGCCGGATTCCGGTCTCGGGCAGTTATCTGAAGGATGTTCCCGCGGATGGCGATTACGCCCAGTTTTTGTCGAAGGGCTACCTCCGCGCCATTGAGATTGCCGAACCCCGGCCGGCCCACCAAACGCAGGTCCCGGATAACCAGGTCCAGTACCGCGTGGCTTCGCGCGATAGTTAGATCCGCCTCTATCGGCTGCTTGTTTCCCAGCAATGCGCCCAGGCTTAGAAGTCCACCCGCGGCGCCCTGGCCGGCGAGCGCAGCACTCAATCCGCCGCCGGAGTCCTGCGGCTCGAGCTGGGCTTCAGCGGCATAGTGCTGGGGCCAAATCGAGAGGACGCCAAGCAACAGGGCGGCCACAGCAAATATGATCCTGCGACGCAAAGCCAGACGCAGCCAGGGGGTGCTCATGACAGAGGCCATGATCGTCGGCGGCGGTGTCACGCGCCCAGCGCCTTGAGGGTCAGGGCGCCGACGCCGAATTCATAGACCACCTGGGCGATATCGAGGAGCTTCTGGAACGCGGTGGGGCCTGTTCTCACCGGCACGAAGATGACATCGCCGGGCAGCGCCGGACGGCGACTCAGCCCGTGGTCCTGCTGGCTGGAAATTACCGATCCATTGGCGCGGACGACGAAGATCTCGCCGCGGTCGGCGATTTTTTGCGGGCCGCCAGCGAGCTTCAGATAGTCGCCGATCCGACTGGCCCGGTTGAACAGGAACGATCCGGTCTGGAACACCGCTCCGAACACGCCCACCGTCTGGGGTTGGGGCGGCACATAGAGATGGTCGAGGTTTTCGAGGCCGACGTAGCCGGGCAAGGCGTTGGCCCCATAGGCAATACTGAGCACCAGTCGTCCGTCAGGTTTGCGCTGGCGAAGGCGTTCGACGATCGCCAGGGCGGCCTGCTGGCGAGCTTCGCCGGTGGCGATCTTGTCGGCGCTTCCGGTGAGTGAGGACAGCGGCGCAGCCGCGGCAGCGAGCTCCAGATCGTCGACGGCGCGGTCGAAACTGGCCTGCTGCTGGGTCTTGACGCTTTCGCGGTCAAGCTCGGTTCCATAGACGAAGGCGCCAGAAGTCAGGCCGCCCGCCGCGGCGAGCAGGTCGGCCATGGTCGAGCTGGGCTTCAGGTAATAACGTCCCGGATGGTCGACCTCGCCCTCTATCGTGGCGAGAATGGCTTGGCGTTCCTGGGGCCTGGCGACGTCGGCCAGGGAGAGGATACGGACGATGTCGCCGCGTTCGGCTGGGAAAGACTGGGCCTGGGCGATGGCCAGTTGTTGGGAGCCTTCAGCGTCGAGATCGCCGAGACGGGCGACGAGAACGCGCGAGGTATCGGCCAGGGAGTTCAGGCCGCCAGCGTAGCGAATCATGTCGCCGAGAGTCTCACCCGGCTTGGCTTCGAAGATGGCTTCGAGATTGACGCTGCCGGTGAGGGCGAGCTCTGGCCCTGCCGGCTCGATGTTTAGCACATCGCCATTCTGCAACACCGCGTCGTGGCTCTTGTCGCCATTCAGGAGTAGATCGTAGAGATCGAGATCGGAGATCGGGGCTCCGCCGCGCCGCAGTTCGACGACCCGGAAGCTGCCGGCGGCGGAGGGCCCGCCGGCAGCGAGCACCGCGTCGACCATGGTCGAGAGACTGCTCACTGTATAGGCGCCCGGACTGACCGCGTACCCAGTGACATAGACGGTGAGGCCATGCAGGTGGGAGATGACCACCGACACCTTGACGTTCTTGAACTGCTGCTCAAATCGGTGGGTGATCGTGTTCGCCAGATCACCGTAGCGGACGCCGGCGACATTGATCGCGCCGATGCGCGGCACGAAGATGCGCCCCTCGCTGTCGATCACCAGACGGATCTGGGCCTCCACAGAGCCCGTGACGTCGATCAGCAATTCGTCGCCGGGATTGAGCCGGTAGTCCGGGGGCACGGTGGTCGTTGGCGAGGTGGCGAAGCCTTTAGAGCCGTTGAGGATCAGGGTCGAACCAAACCTCGGCAATTCGCGGCCGAGCGTCTTTTTGACGAACTTTTGAAACTCATTCATCTGTGGCGGCGGCCGGGAGAAAAGCTCGAACTGTCCGGGCTTTGAACCGGGACGCGCATAGAGGGGCACCGGAAGGGCGCCATTTTCCGTCGGGCGGGCGACCCGGGTCGTGGACTGTTCCTCACCCGTTTGAGGCCCATAGTTGGGAAGTGGCACCGGCGTGAACTCGCCCATCGGCACGGTGTTCTGCAGCTGGCCGCCGCCCGGGTTGTAGTAGGTCCCGCTGCCGTTCTGCTGGCCATTGGCGAGCGAGCCCTGGTTGTCGCCGAAATTGCCGGTCCCGCCATTGCCCACCCCATTGGTGCCGCTGCTATTGCCGTTGGGATCGTTACCGTTATTCCCGTAGCCATAGTCCGGTGGCGCCTGGGCGAGGGCCGCTTGCGGCGCCGCGGCGACTAGCGTCAGGCCGGCGCAGGCCACGGTAAACCAAAACCGAGTTCGCTGGGCGCCGGACGGGGGCCTGATCGCAAATGATTTCGGCAAGGGTGGCTGTTCCGTTCCGCTTGCCCCTGGCGGGGCGATTTGACTCTCGCGCTTCATGGAGATTGCGCCATGAACCGCGCCGTCTCCTTGACCTGATCTGGAAATCCGCAGGCGGCAACCCCAAGACGATGGCGCAGGGCCCTATAGACGGCCCCATCGCCGACGTAGCGATCAGGCGCGCCTTCCCGCATTGCCGGGCGATCGACGCCAAGTTTCCGGCCCAGAGCCTCCTGCACGATCTCGGCGACTTGCGCCATCTCGTATACGCCATCGCCGGCCGTGTCGAACATCATCGCGGTGGGGGCCGGTTCGGTGAGGGCCCCTACGACCAGACTCATCAGCTCCGCGATGGCGACGTAGGAGCGCACCACCGGCCGGTCGGCTCTGATCGTGATCGGTCGGCCGGCCAGTGCGTCGGCGATGAACGAGGCGAGCGCGTAGCTCGACTGCTTGTTGATGTATGGCCCCGAGAGGTTGAATACCCGGGCGATGACCGCGGCGCGGCCCCTGTCGGCCGCCCATTTCGCGAATTGCGTTTCGTCCTCGAGCTTCAGTCTCCCATAGATCTGTTTGGAAATCTCGGCGCTGGGCTGTTCGACCATGTAGACGGCCCCTGACGAGGGCAGGAAAACCGCCTCCGCGCCGATGTTATCCAGCGCCGTCATCACCTGGGCCGAGATGGCGCGGTTGGCGACCTCATAGGCTTCGTCCGACATCAGCCTGGCTTTTTCCTGGGTCAGGAAGGCATTGTGGAAGACCAGGCTAGGCTCGGGCGGCAGGTCTCCCAGCCGATCGAGGCCCTGCTGCTCGACGCGCAGGCCGCCGCGCAGGGTGAGGACCCTGGCGCTGGCGCCGAAGGCCGCCACGCGGGCCTCGAATGTCTCGCGGAAGAGGCCGCTCAGCATTTCCAGGGTCGCCAGCCCCAGCCAGCCGCCGGCGCCGGTGACCACCACGCGCCAGGGTCCGTGCAACAGGCGCTGGGCGCCCACGCCAGTGAACGTCGAGATGGTCGCAGGGGCGGTCATCCCGCCGCCTGAGCGAGGATCGTCATGACCAAGGCGGGAACGGCGTCGAAGCGGTCCGCGAGGAAGGCGCCCGACCATGGCATCTCATACTGGCCATAGCCGTAGGTCAGCATGATGAAGGGCACGCCCGCGCGGGCGGCCGTCTCATGGTCGATACCGGTGTCGCCGACATAGCAGCTGCGTTCGCGCGATCCGCCGGCCAAGGCGAGCGCCCGGTCAAATCCCGTGCAGTCAGGCTTTTGGGGCACGCCTGGCCCGGTTCCTACGACGGCGCTGAAGTGCGAACCCAATCCCAACTCGTTCACCACCTTGTCGCACAACCGCTGCGGCTTGTTTGACCAGATCGCCAAGCCTACGCCCTCGTCCGTCAGCGCCTCCAAGCCTCGGCGAACGCCGGGGTACAGGCACCCAGCCGGCGTGGGCGTCGCCGCATAACGCTGGCGGAACTCGTCGATAGTCTGATCAGGGTCGGCGCAATGGCCGGCAAGCAGCGCCTCGACCATCCGGCGCCCGCCCGCGGTCACGTGCGGCCGCGTTTCATCGACCGACACACGGCGGCCCGCACCTCGATCGGCCAGCATCGCGTTGACGATATGGGCGCACAGCGGCGCGCTGTCGATCAACGCGCCGTCCAAGTCAAAAACCGCATGGCCGATCACGATGCGCCAATTTTCCATGGACCCTGGCGAACCCAACCTACCGTCCCGCCTGTTGCCTCATCTCACCCCTGCAGGAACTTGCCGATTGTCTCGACCATGTAGGCGATGTGGCCCTCGGCGAGGCCCGGGAAGAGGCCGATCCACAAGGTCCGTTCGGTGACAATGTCGGCGTTGGTCAACTCGCCGACGACGCGGTAGTTGCGGCCCTTCATGTACGGCTGGCGGGTCAGGTTTCCGCCGAAGAGGAAGCGGGTGCCGATCTTGGCCGCGTTGAGATACTGCACCAGATCGTCACGACTGAACCTCGCCTTTGGACGCACCGTGATCGGAAAGCCGAACCACGACGGATCGCTGCGCGGCGTCGCCTTGGGTAGCACCAAGCGATCTTCGAACGGCGCCAAGCCCTCGCTGAGCAGGGCGAAGTTGCGCCGGCGGGCGGCGATGAAATCGTCGACCCTGTCGAGCTGGGAGAGGCCTACGGCGGCCTGCATGTCGGTGATCTTCAGGTTGTAGCCGCAGTGGCTGTAAGTGTATTTGTGATCGTAGCCGTACGGAAGATCGCCCATCTCGCGGGTGAAGCGCATCTCGCAGGTGTTGTCCTTGCCAGGCGCGCACCAGCAGTCGCGGCCCCAGTCGCGCATCGATTCAATGATCCGGCGCAGGAAGATCTTGTCGGTGAACACCGCCCCGCCCTCGCCCATGGTGATGTGGTGGGCGGGATAAAAACTCAAGGTGCCGATATCGCCGAAGGTGCCGACCAGCTTGCCGTCGTAGGTGGCGCCCAGGGCGTCGCAGCAATCCTCCACCACCCAAAGCTTGTACTTCTTGGCCACCCGCATGACTTCGCCAAGGTCGAAGGGATTGCCGAGCGTGTGGGCGAGCATGATCGCGCGGGTGCGATCCGACACGGCGGCTTCGATCATCTCCGGGCGGACGTTGTAGGTGGGAATGTCGACATCGACGAACACCGGAACCAGCCCGTACTGCAGAGACGGATTGACCGTGGTCGGAAAGCCGGTGGCGACGGTAATCACCTCGTCGCCGGGCTTTAGCGCCCGGCCGCGCAGGGTGTGTGACGTGAGTGACGAAAGGGCCAGAAGATTGGCCGAAGAGCCCGAATTGACGGTCAGGGCGTGACGCACCCCGATCAAGGTGCCCAACCGCTTTTCGAATGCCTCGTTGAACCGGCCCGTGGTCAGCCAGAAATCCAGCGCCGAGTCGACCAGCGATCGCATGTCTTGCGGGCCACAGACCTTGCCCGAAACCGGAACGACGCTTTCGCCGGGAACGAACGGCGCCGGCGCATGGGCCATCTGGGCGTAGAGCCCCGCCAGATCGAGGATCGTCTGGCGCAAGGCTTGCGGATCGGCCGCCGCGCGCATTTCATCGAGCAGCGATTGCGTGGGACTAAGATCCATGACCGGCCCTTATGTTCTGGCCCGCGAGGGCGCCCGAAAGGCGCGCTTGAATCTGACCTCGCGTGAACGCCGCCATGTCGGCGCCTTCTACGAAGGCGCGATACCAGTCGACCGTCCGACGCAGAGCCTCGTCGAGCGGCCATTGCGGGCGCCATTCTAGTTCGGCAACCGCCTTGGAACAATCTAGCTTCAGGTAGGCCGCCTCGTGCGGCTGGGCGTCCCCGGTGGCGTCCCAGCCGGCGCCGTCGCTCCACAGCGCCGCCAGGCGATCAGCGATGTGAGCCACGGGGCGCGCATCCGCGTCGTCCGGTCCAAAGTTCCAGGCCTCGGCGGCGCCGCTCTCGCCGCGCCACAGCCGCTGCGCCAAATTGAGGTAGCCGGCCAGCGGTTCGAGCACATGCTGCCACGGGCGGATCGAGGCCGGAAAGCGGATCAGTGGCCGGCGACCGGCGGCGAAGGCGGTCATCAGGTCCGGGACCAGGCGATCCTTGGCCCAGTCGCCGCCGCCGATGACGTTGCCCGCCCGCGCCGTGGCCACAAGGGTCCCGTGCTCGCCCATCGGGGCGGAATCGAAAAACGAGCGGCGCCAGGCCGAAACCACCAGCTCGGCGGCGCCCTTGCTGCTGCTGTACGGGTCGTGCCCGCCCATCGGATCGCTCTCGCGGTAGGGCCGGCCGGTCTCGCGGTTCTCGTAGCACTTGTCGCTGGTCACGCAGACCACCGCCCGCGCGCCGCCGACCTGACGCACCGCCTCCAACAGGTTGACGGTACCCATGACGTTGGTGGCGTAGGTCTCCACCGGCGCGTCGTAGGACACCCGCACCAGCGATTGCGCGGCAAGGTGAACGACGACTTCGGGGCGCGCCTGGCGCACGGCCCGCGTGAGCGCCGGCAGGTCGCGCACGTCGCCGGCGATGTGGGTCACCAGAGCCCCGACATCGGCCAGCTCGAACAGGCTGGGCGTCGTCGGGGCCGGCAGAGCATAGCCGGTCACCTCCGCGCCCATGTCGGTGAGCCACAATGCCAGCCACGCGCCCTTGAAGCCGGTGTGGCCGGTGACCAGAACGCGCCTGCCGCGCCAGAAATCCATCGCCGCTACCAGATTTTCCATGGCGCCTTGCCCGACGCCCACAGGTCGTCCAGGACGATCTTGTCGCGCAGGGTGTCCATGGCCGCCCAGAAGCCGTCATGCTGATAGGCGGCCAGCTGGCCCTCGCTGGAAAGCCGTTCGAGCGGCGCATGTTCCCAGATGGTCGCCGGCCCGTCGATGAGATCCAGCGCGGCCGGCTGGGCGACGAAGAAGCCGCCGTTGATCCGACCGCCATCGCCCAGCGGCTTTTCGCGGAAGCGGGTCACCAGGTTGCCGTCGAACTCGAGGGCGCCGAAGCGGCCTGCCGGGGCCACAGCGGTAATCGTCGCCAGCCTGCCGTGGTCCCGGTGAAAGGCGATCAGCGCCGCCACGTCGATGTCCGCAACGCCGTCCCCATAGGTGAAACAGAAGGGCTCGTCGGCGTCGAGGTAGGGCCGGATGGCTTTCAGCCTGCCGCCGGTCATGGTCTCGGGGCCGGTGTCGATCAGAGTGATGCGCCAAGGCTCGGCGGAGTTCTGGTGGATCTCGACGGCGTTCTTGGTCAGGTCGATGGTGACGTCCGACGAGTGGAGATAGTAGTTGGAGAAATATTCCTTGATCAGATAGCCCTTGTAGCCCAGGCAGACGATGAAGTCGTTCAGGCCATAGGCCGAATAGATCTTCATGATGTGCCAGATGATCGGCCGCCCGCCGATCTCGACCATCGGCTTTGGCCGGACCGCCGTCTCTTCGCCCAGGCGACTGCCAAGGCCTCCGGCGAGGATTACCGTCTTCATCGAAAAGGACTGTCCTTAAACAATCGCGTCCGTCTCCAAACCACCCCGCCCGTCCCCGCGAAGGCGGGGACCCCGTTGTCCTTTAGGGCAAATCCGCAAACAGCGAAATTGGACCCCCGCCTGCGCGGGGGTGGGCGGAGGGTATGGCGGGTGAGAGCAAGGCTTGGGGTATGCGCGGAACCCCTACCCCCGGTTGCAGAAATCCAGGAAGCGTTTCTGCAGGTCCTTGTCCGACCGAAAGACGCCGGTGAACTGGGTGGTGATCGTCGAGACGTGCCGATGATGGACGCCGCGCGTGGTCATGCACTGGTGCTCGGCGTCGATCAGCACCGCGCAGCCGGCCGGGCGCAGGCTGTCGACGATCGCATCGGCGATCTGCTGGGTCAGGGTTTCCTGGGTCTGTAGGCGCCGGCAGAAGATCTCGACCACCCGCGCCAGCTTCGATATCCCGACCACCCGATTGGTTGGCATGTAGGCGACGTAGGCCTTGCCAAGGAACGGGGCCATGTGGTGCTCGCAATGGCTCTCGACCTCGATGTCGCGCAGCATGACGATATCGTCATAGCCCTGGACATCCTCGAAGGTGCGGTCGAGTTCCTTGGCCGGGTCGGCGTGATAGCCGGCGAACCACTCGCCATAGGCGTCGACCACGCGCCTTGGCGTATCGACCACCCCCTCGCGGCGCGGATCGTCGCCGGCCCAGGCGATCAGCGTGCGCACCGCCGCCATGGCCTCCTCGCGGCTGGGCTTCCTGACCGCGCTGGCCGCTTCGCCGATCGGCGACCGCGCGCCGGTGATCGCATCCATGGCCGTGGGCTTTCTTAAGTCGTTGCGCCGCGCCAATGGCTTGCCGGCCGTTCAATCTCTATATGGTCGGCGCCCGTTGCCCCGCAACTCTTTGGCTGCTTCACGCCTCGCCCATGAGCCTCAGCCTCTACGATACCATGGCCCGCGCCAAGCGGCCGTTCGCGCCGATCGATCCGGCGCGGGTGACGGTCTATGTCTGCGGGCCGACGGTCTACAACTACGCCCACATCGGCAATGCCCGCCCGGTCGTGGTCTTCGACCTGCTCTTTCGGCTCCTGCGCCGGCTCTATGGCGAGGGCCACGTCGTCTACGCGGCCAATGTCACCGACGTCGACGACAAGATCAATCTCAGGGCGCTCGAAGAGGGCGTGTCGATCGAGGTGATCACCACGCGCTACCTCGACGCCTACCACGCCGACATGTCGGCGCTGGGGGCCCTGAAACCGTCCTTCGAGCCCCGCGCAACCAGGACCATGGACGCGATCATCGCCATGATCGGTCGCCTGGTCCGCAACAACGCCGCCTATGAGGCGGACGGCCACGTCCTTTTCAATACGCAGGCCTATGGCGACTACGGCAAGCTTTCGGGGCGCACGCTGGACGAAATGATCGCCGGCGCCCGCGTCGAGGTCGCGCCCTACAAGCTGCACGGCGCCGACTTCGTCCTCTGGAAGCCGTCGAAGGCGGGCGAACCGGTCTGGGAGAGCCCGTTCGGGCCGGGACGTCCGGGCTGGCACATCGAGTGCTCGGCGATGATCGAGCAGACGCTCGGCCTGCCCATCGACATCCATGGCGGCGGCAACGACCTGATCTTTCCCCACCACGAGAACGAGATGGCCCAGGGCCTGTGCGCCGATCACGTGCCGGTCTACGCCAACTTCTGGATGCACAACGGCTTTCTGAACATGGGGGCCGAGAAGATGTCCAAGAGTCTCGGCAATGTCGAACTGGTCCACGATCTGGTCAGCCGCTGGCCGCCCGAGGCCCTGCGCTGGGCCCTGCTGGCCTCGCATTACCGCCAGCCCCTGGCGTGGAGCGGCGGCGTCGTCGACCAGGCCAGGAGCGCGCTCGATCGGCTCTACGGCGCCTTGCGGCGAGCCGCGGATGTCGAGCCCAGTGGCGATCAGCCGTCGGCTGCCTTTCTCGACGCGCTCTTGGACGACCTCAACACCCCCAAGGCCAACGCCGAGATGTTCGCCATCGCCCATCGGCTGGAGACCGGCGGACCGGACGAGCGCGCCATCGCCAAGGGCGAGTTGCTGGCCGCCGGGGCCCTCACCGGCTTTTTGCAGGCCGACCCCGAAAGCTGGTTCAAGGGCGGCGGCGACGTCGCCTTCAAGGCCCGCGTCGACGCCCTGATCGACGCCCGCATCGCCGCCCGCGCCGTCAAGGACTACGCCGCCGCCGACCGCATTCGCGCCGAACTGACCGCGCTCAACATCGAAGTCATGGACACCCCGAACGGCGCGACCTGGAAGCTGAAGGGGACGGGGTGATGGAAACGCACTATTCCCTGAACGTCATGGCCGGGTTCTTGGAATCCCGGCCATCCACCCCGCCGAACCCTGGATGGCCGGGACGAGAAAGAGCCCGGCCATGACGGTCCGCGTGGGTTTGACCCCGTGCGCGTGAAGGTCGAGCACAGGATCGGGGTGCGGGCGGCGCCGGAGACGATCTGGGCGCAGATCGCCGACATCGGCGCCTGGGCGGCGTGGAATCCCCTTTATCCGCGCGCAGGCGGGGCCCTGCGCATCGGCGAGCGGCTCAGTCTCGACGTCGCCCTGCCCGGCCAGGCGGTGCGCGCCATCCGCCCCACCGTGGTCGACTGGATCCCCAACGAACAGGTGATCTGGCGACTGTCGACGCTGGGCGGTTTGGTCAAATCGATCCGCTACATCGAAATCGACCAGCTGGGGGAGACCAGCTGCATCCTCTCCAACGGCGAGATTTTCGATGGCCTGCTTGGGCCTAACCTCGCCCAACGCCTGCGCGGCCCCTTGAGGGCCGGCTTCACCGCCATGGGCGAGGCCCTCAAGGCGCGGGCCGAGGCGGCGTTGCGTGAGAGCGGCGGCGGGACTAGCTAGGAAGCCATGATCGACGATCTCTATTCGGCTAAAGTGCTGGCGCTGGTGGCCAATATGCCGAGGGCCGGGCGGCTGGCGCAGCCGGGCGGGTCGGCGGAGAGAATCTCGCGCCTGTGCGGCAGCCGGATCACCGTCGACGTGGTCATGGAGGGCGATCGGGTCGTCGACTTCGCCCAGGAGGTACGGGCCTGCGCGCTCGGGCAGGCCGCCGCCGCGGTGCTCGGGGCCAACGTCATCGGCGCCAGCGTTGATGAAATCGAAATGGCTCGCGATGGATTGCGTGCTATGCTGAAGACGGGCGCGCCCCCGCCCAAGGGTCGTTTTTCGGATCTCGCCGTGCTGGAGCCAGTCAAGGACTATCCGCCCAGACATGCCTCGACGCTGCTGGCGTTCGAGGCCGCGGCCAGCGCATGCGCACAGGCGTTGAGCGTCCAGGAAGCCTCGCGAACTAGTCGCGCCGGCGTGGCCTGACCGGCGTCTGATCCGGGCGCTGGGCTGTAAGACGGCGCCGGCATGAAACTTTACGAGACGTCCGTCAGATGGGGCCACCGCGCCTACAAGCTGACGCTTTCGCCCTGGATCGGGCGCCAGTGCCGCTTCACGCCGACCTGTTCGGACTATGCGGCCGAGGCTCTGATCCTCCACGGGCCGTTGCGCGGCGGATGGCTCGCCGCGCGGCGGCTCGTGCGTTGCCACCCCTGGGGCGGATCGGGCGCCGACCCGGTTCCCCCCACCCGCGCCATGACGCGCGGTGAGAAGCGAGACCGACCATGATCGAACTGACATTTCCCGACGGCCAGGCCCGATCCTTCGGCGACGGCGTCACCGGCCGAGACGTCGCCGCGGCGATTTCCCCTTCGCTGGCCAAGAAGGCCCTCCTGGTGAAGCTGGACGGCGCGCTCATCGATCTCGGCCGGCACCTGGACCACGGCGGCAGCATCGAGATCGTCACCCGCGACGCCCCCGAAGCCCTCGAGGTCATCCGCCACGATGCGGCGCACGTCCTCGCCGAGGCGGTGCAGGAACTGTTTCCTGGAACGCAGGTGACCATAGGCCCCAACGTCGAGGACGGCTTCTATTACGACTTCGCCCGCGATGAGCCGTTCTCGCTGGACGACCTGGCGCTGATCGAGGCGCGGATGCGAAAGATCGTCGACCGCGACGAGCCGATCACGCGCGAGGTGTGGGATCGCGATGAGGCCATCGCCCACTTCGACGCCATCGGCGAGATCTACAAGGCCCAAATCATCCGCGATATCCCGGGCGGCGAGCCGATCAGCGTCTATCGCCAGGGCGGATGGAAGGACCTTTGCCGGGGCCCGCACCTGCCATCGACGCGCCACGTCGGCAAGGCGTTCAAGCTGACCAAGCTGGCCGGCGCCTACTGGCGCGGCGACCAGGCGAACGCCCAGCTGCAGAGGATCTACGGCACGGCCTGGGCCACCGACGCGGACCTTGCCGCCTATCTCACCCGCATCGAGGAAGCGGAGCGGCGTGATCATCGCAAGCTCGGCCGCTCGATGGATCTCTTCCACATGCAGGAAGAGGCCAAGGGCATGGTGTTCTGGCATCCCAAGGGCTGGACGCTCTACCGGACGCTGGAAGATTATGTCCGCCGGGTCACGGAAGCAGCCGGCTACGTCGAGGTCAGGACGCCCCAGATCATGGACCGTTCGCTCTGGGAGCGCTCAGGCCACTGGGACAAGTTCCACGCCAACATGTTCATCTCTGAGACCGAGGAGGGGGAGGTTCTCGCCGTCAAGCCGATGAACTGTCCCGGCCACGTGCAGATTTTCGCGCACGGGCAGCGGTCCTACCGCGAGCTGCCGATCCGGATGAGCGAGTTCGGCGGGCTGCATCGCTATGAGAGCTCGGGATCGCTTCTGGGGCTGCTACGGGTCCGCGCCATGGTCCAGGACGACGGCCACATCTTCTGCACCGACGAGCAGATCGAGGCCGAGTCGAAAACCTTCGTCGCCCTCTTGCAGCGGATCTATCGCGACCTCGATGTCGAGCTGCATTCGATCAAGCTGGCCCTTCGCCCCGACCAGCGGTTCGGAACCGACGCCCAGTGGGACATCGCCGAGGCCAAGCTCGAACGCGCCGCGCGCGCCGCCTTCAACCAGGTGGAGATGCTGCCGGGCGAAGGCGCCTTCTACGGCCCCAAGCTTGAGTTCCATCTGCGGGACGCCATCGGCCGCACCTGGCAATGCGGCACCCTGCAGCTGGACTACATCCTGCCCGAGCGGCTGGACGCCAGTTACATCGGCGAGGACGGCCAGAAGCACCGACCGGTGATGCTGCACCGGGCGATCCTCGGCTCGCTTGAGCGGTTCATCGGCGTCCTGATCGAGCATCATGCCGGCGCCCTGCCCTTGTGGCTCGCTCCGACGCAGGTGGTCGTGGCGACGATCACTTCGGACGCCGACGACTATGCGCTGCGCGCGGCGGACGCCCTGCGCACGGCGGGCCTGCGCGTGGAGACCGACCTGCGCAATGAAAAAGTCGGCTACAAGGTGCGCGAGCACTCCCTGGCCAAGGTCCCGATCATCGCCGTCGCCGGCCGCCGCGAAGCCGAGGAGGGCACGGTCGCCCTGCGTCGCCTGGGCTCCGAAGGCCAGACGGTCATCACGCTGGAAGACGCGGTGAAGCAACTGACCGCCGAGGCCATGCCGCCGGACTTGAGGGGTTAGCTCGCCGCCCTCCGCCCCCTCCACCACCCGCTTCGCGGGCGGTCCTCCTCCCCCGCGGCGCGGCGCTTGCGGAGGAGGAATTTTCCCACACTCCTGCCCCGCAACGCGGGGAACGCAGCGCGGCGCGATCAGCGCCGTGACGGAAGGGGCGCGGGGGCCAAGGCGGCCGATCTACTCTTCCACCTCCGCCGGCCTGACCACGATCACCTGGCCGTCGGCGATGCGCACTTCAGGCACGGCGGACCTGGTGAACGGCGCCCACCAGCTTGGCGCCCCGTCGGCCGGCTCGATCTCGAGAAGGTCGCCGGCGCCGAAGTCGCTTACCGATCGCACGCGCCCAAGGCTGTCGCCCGCGGGCGAAACCGCCGCAAGCCCGATCAGGTCGGCGAGGTAGAACGTGTCGTCTTCAGGCTCGGGCAAGCTGTCGCGGCGGACATAGAGACGCAGGCCGCGCAACACCTGGGCGGCCTCGCGGCTCTCCACCTGCGCGGCGCGGGCAATCAGCGCGCCCTTGACCGCGCGGGCTCCACTCAAGCTCAGCGCCACGCCGCCGTCCTCGCGCAAGAGCGGACCGTAGGCAGTCAGCGACATCGGATCGTCGGTCCAGGCCGTGATCCGCACCTCGCCCCGGACGCCGAACGCGCCGGCTACCTGCCCGACCAGGATCAGGCGGGGAGTCATCCTGCGGGCGTGCGGATTGAAGACTGCGCAATCGTCATTGAAGCCGCGTTCGCCCTATTCCTCCGGCGCGGTTTCGGCGGCTTCTTCCTGCGCGCCCTCGGCGCCGATCTCGGCAATTTCAGCTTCGGCTTCGGCGGTCGGCGCCTGCGCCTCTGCGGTCACCGCGTCTTCAGCGGCTTCGGCCGCGGGTTCCTGCACGGCTTCCTCGGCGGGCGTGACGGCCTCCTCGGCCACCGCCTCAGCGGGAGCCGCCTCTTCGGCCGGCGGCGGGGGAGGGGCGGCGGCGCGGGCGGCCTCGCGGTCGGCGCGCTCCTTCACCCGCTCCTTGGCCTTGGCGTGCGGTTCGCCCTTCTTGGGGTTGGTTCCGTGCTCCCACTTGGCCAGACCTTGGGTGGACAGGAACCTGGCCACCCGATCGGTGGGCTGGGCGCCCTTGGCCAGCCACGCGCCGATCCGCTCGCCCTTGAGCGTCAGGCGGGCCGGATCGTCCTTCTTCAGAAGCGGATTGTAGGCGCCGACCTTTTCGATGAACCGGCCATCGCGGGGCGAGTGGCTGTCGGCGACGACGATCGAATAGTAGGGGCGCTTCTTGGCGCCGCCGCGGGCGAGACGAATCTTCAGCATGATGTTTGATCCTTGGGAGTCAGGGTTTCTTGAAAGGGTTGAAGGTTAATCCAGGGCCGCCGCCGCCGAGCCCCGGGAGGGCCGGGGCGCCGGTTGCGCCGCCGCCCTGAGGCAGGCCCGCGCCCATGGCTTTCAGCTTGTCCATGCCGCCGCCACCGAACATGCCGGCCATGCGGGCAAAGCCCCGGCCACCGTCGCGGGCCATGGCCTTGAAGGCGTCCTGCATCTGGCGATGCTGTTTCAACAGGCGGTTGACGTCAGCCACGTCGACGCCGGCCCCGGCGGCGATTCGGCGCTTGCGCGAGGCGGCGAGAATGTCGGGTTTCTTGCGTTCCTTGCCGGTCATCGAACCGATGATCGCGCGCTGGCGGCGGATCATGCTGTCGGAGACGCCAGACTCGGCGATCTGTTTCTTCACCTGGCGCACGCCGGGCAGAAGCCCCATCACCCCCTCCATGCCGCCCATGCGCTCCATCTGCAGCAGCTGCTGGGCCATGTCCTCGAGGTCGAACTGACCCTTGGCCAGCTTGCGGGCCATGATTTCCGCCTTGGCCTGGTCGAAGTCGGCGGCGGCTTTTTCAACCAGGGCGACGACATCGCCTTGCCCCAGGATCCTTCCGGCCACCCGGCGCGCATCGAAAACGTCGAGGGCGTCGATCCGCTCGCCGGTGCTGAGGAACTTGATCGGCAGGCCGGTGACCGCGCGCATGGAGAGCGCCGCGCCGCCGCGCGCGTCGCCGTCGGCTCTGGTCAAAACCAGGCCGGTCAGCGGCAGGCGTTCGTGGAAAGCCTTGGCGGTGCGCACCGCGTCCTGGCCGGTCAGGCTGTCTGCGACCAGCAGGGTCTCCGCCGGAGCGGCGATGCGGGCGATCTCGGCCGCTTCGCTCATCATCGCTTCGTCGAGGGTCGTACGCCCGGCGGTATCCAATATCAGCACGTCGAAGCCGCCCAGCCGCGCCGCCGACAGGGCGCGGCGGGCGATATCGGCGGGGGCCTGGCCGCTGACGATCGGCAGGGTGTCGACGCCGGCTTCCTTGCCGAGAATGGCCAGCTGTTCCATGGCCGCCGGACGGCGCACATCGAGCGAGGCCAAGATCACCCGCTGGCGCTCGGTCTTCGAGAGGCGCAGGGCCAGCTTGGCAGAGAGGGTAGTCTTGCCTGACCCCTGCAGGCCGGCGACCAGGATCACCGTGGGCGGATTGAGCGCCAGGCGAAGCGGCTCGGCCTCATCGCCGCCCAGCATCTCGACCAGGCCGTCATAGACGATCTTGATCACCTGATCGGCCGGCTTGACCGAGCGAATGACCACCTCGCCCGCCGCCGAGACGCGCGCCTTGTCGATGAATTCGCGCACAACGGAGAGGGCGACGTCGGCCTCGAGCAGGGCCACGCGGACCTCGCGCATGGCCTCGTCGATATCCTTCTCGGTCAGTACGCCGCGGCCGGAAAGCCGGTCGAAGACACCCGACAGCCGCTCTGACAGTCCTTCGAACATGCATGGCCCTTAAAGGGCGCAAACGCCGTTTACCCCCGTGCGCGGATGACGCGGACGGGGGTCCTCGCCGCCCTCGTCCCAGCTAAGCGGGGGTCGTGGCGGAGGAGGCGCTGCTGGCGCTGCGCCGGAAGGGCCGCGTCTATGCGCCGATGGACAGCGGCGGTCAACAACGGGCAGGGTGAGCCGTGGAGCGCCGCGCCTTGCAGTTCGCCGTATTTCTCGCCGCCTGGGTCCCGGTGCTCGGAGGGGCGATGGGGGCGGCGATGGGCGCGAGAGCCTTCGGCGCCTGGCCGGGGGCCGGCGCCGACAGCCACGTGCGCTACCTCTCCGGCCTGCTGCTGGCCATCGGCCTGATTTTCTGGGGCTGCATCCCGGCCATCGAACGACGGACCGTCATCGTCCGCGCCCTGACCTTCGTGGTCGTCGTCGGCGGTCTTTCCCGTCTCGCCGGGTGGGTGCTGGTCGGCGATCCGGGCAGCATGCGCTGGGCCCTGATCATGGAGCTCGGCGTCGCCCCGCTGCTGTGCCTGTGGCAGGCCAGGGTGGCGCGCCTTAATCCTTCTCCCGCGAGACGAGAAGAGTCTTAAACACCCACCGGGAAACCCCGGTCGCGCATCAGGGCGTCGACGGTCACATCCCGGCCCCGGAAACGCCGGAAGGCCTCGCCGGCGTCGATGGTGTTGCCGACGCTCATGATGTCGTCATGCAGGCGCTTGGCGGTCGGCTTGTCGTAAAAGCCGCCCGGCGCCTCGGCAAAGGCTTCCGCCGCGTCGGCGGTCAGGGTGTCGGCCCAGATGTAGTCGTAATAGCCGGCCGCGTAGCCTTCACCGGCGAAGATGTGCCCAAACTGCGGCATCCGGTGGCGCATGACCACTTCGCGCGGCATGCCGATCTCCTCCAGGGTCGCCTTCTCGAACGCGCGCGGCTCGATGGGCGTGGCGCCGGCCAGGTGCGCCTTCATGTCGACGATCGCCGAGGCCAGATATTCCACCGTGCCGAACCCCTCGTTGAAGGTGTGGGCGCGCTTGATCTTGGCCACCAGGGCGTCGGGCATCGCCTCTCCGGTCTGGTGGTGGATGGCGAAGCGGCTGAGCAGTTCGCGCGTCGGCAGCCAGTGCTCGTTGAGCTGGCTTGGAAACTCGACGAAGTCGCGGGCGACATTGGTCCCGGCCAAGGTCGGATAGGCGACGTTGGAGTTGAGCCCATGCAGGGCGTGGCCGAACTCGTGGAACATGGTCACCGCGTCGTCCCAGGAGACCAGGATCGGCTCGCCGGGCGGCGCCTTGATGAAGTTGGCGTTGTTGGAGACGATCGGCGTGATGTCGCCGTCGAACCGTTCCTGGGTGCGGTACTCGCTCATCCACGCGCCCGAGCTCTTGCCCGCCCGGGCGTAGGGATCGAAATACCATAGGCCGACGCGCTGCCCCGCCCGGCGCACCTCGAAGACACGCACATCGCCCTCATAGACCGGCAGGCCGGAAACGGGGGTGAACTCGAAGCCGTAGAGCTGGCCGGCGGCCCAGAACATGCCTTCGCGCAGCTTTTCCATCTGCAGATAGGGCTTGATCTCGTTGTCATCGAGATCGTAGCGCGCCTTGCGCACCTTCTCGGAATAATAGCGGTAGTCCCACGGCTCGATGCGGGTTCCCGGGGCCTCGCGGTCGGCGATCGCCTGCATGTCGGCGACTTCCTCGGCGACCCTGGCCTTGGCCGGGACCCAGACCTTCAGCATCAGGTCCATGGCCGCCTGCGGCGTGCCCGCCATCTGATCGTCGGTGATCCAGTGGGCGAAGGTCGCAAAGCCGAGCAGCTTCGCCTTCTCGGAGCGCAGGGTGAGGATTTCGGAGATGATGGCGTTGTTGTCGTGGGCGTCGCCATTGTCGCCGCGCAGCGTCCACATCCGCCAGCCCGTCTCGCGCAGGTCCCGGCGATCGGAATAGGTCAGGAACGGCTCCATCGACGAGCGGGTGTTGGTGATCAGCCATTTTCCCGCCAGGCCCTTGTCCTTGGCCGCCGCGGTAGCCCCGGCGACCAGCGTTTCCGGCAGCCCGGCGAGGTCCGCCTCGCCGAGGGTCATCGACCAGCCCTCCTCGTCGGCCAGTTCATTCTGGGAAAACTGCGTGCTCAGCGTCGCCAGGCGCTGATTGATCGCCGCCATCCGCGCCTTGCCGGCCGTATCGAGCCCCGCGCCGTACCGGCTGAAATTGCGCCAGGCGACCAGGGTCAGCCGCTGCTGCTCGGGGGTGAGGGAGGAGGTCTGCCGCGCCTCGTACACGGCCTTCACCCGCCCATAGAGGACGCTGTTCTGAACCACCTCATCGGCGAAGGCGGCCAGCACCGGGGCCATCTCCGCTTCGATGGCCTGCATGGCCTTGTCGTTCATCGTCGAGGTGTAAACGCCGAAGACTGCGCCGACCCTGTCCAGCATCCGCCCGCTCGCCTCGAGGGCGGCGATGGTGTTGGCGAAGGTGGGGGCGGCGAGGTTGGCGCAAATGGCCGCCACCTCAGCCCGCTTGGCTTCGATCGCCGCCATCAGCGATGGCTTGAAATCGTCCACGCGGACCTTGTCGAAAGGCGGCGCGCCGCCGTCCGGGCCGCTCCACGGGGCCAGGAGGGGCAGTGAGGTTTGCGGCTGATCGGCCATGGCGGACGCTCCAACTAAGGTGAATGTCGCGGCCGACGCGGCCAGGAAGTGTCGGCGTTGCAAGGCGGCGCTCCGAATAGGGAAGATGTCGGCGCCTCTTCTAGGGCATAGTCGGCCCAAGTCGAGCCACCGCCTC